>Ga0233437_1000705_pt1 | contig 71391 bp, 57 predicted proteins | sample SI_122_August201_FD_182714 | JGI IMG/M metagenome (GOLD analysis project Ga0233437, IMG submission 182714) | Seawater microbial communities from Saanich Inlet, British Columbia, Canada - SI_122_August2016_200_MG | ecosystem: Environmental > Aquatic > Marine > Inlet | place: Canada: British...
TTCAATGCTAAACTTAAAGCTTTTAGAGCTGCATTAAGAGGTGTTGTGGATATTGAATTTTTCCTTTTTAGAGTTGCTAAAATTTATGCTTAAAAACAAAACCAACCCGAATTATGAAGTGAGCCCTACTAACCGTTTTGATGTTATCAGTGTTTGCTGTTTCTGCGGTAAACAGTTATTCACAGGCGACTAAATTTAGCTTCCGGTTAAATGATGTTACTGTAGGTGAAGTGTTTCAGCAAATTGAGGAAAACAGCGAATTTATTCTGTTATACAATGAAGAATTCGTAGATGTACAACGGAAAGTTGATGTAAAAGTTAAAAATGAAACCGTAGAATCAGTACTTGATCAGGTTTTAGAAGGAACTTTATACATGTTCAAAATTTATGATCGGCAGATTGTGATCTTTGAAAATGAAAATTCAGTGACGCCGGTTTTAACGGAAGTTAAAACGGATCAACCACAAAACAAGGAAATTTCAGGAACGGTAACTGACAATGAGGGATTGCCCTTACCAGGGGTTTCGGTAGTTGTAAAAGGAACTACCACAGGAACTGTTACCAATAACGATGGTGATTTTTCTTTTAATATTCCTAATGATGCAGAAACTTTGCAATTCTCATTTGTAGGTATGAAAAGGCAAGAGGTTTCTATTGATGACAGAATTGTTTTTAACATAGTTATGGAAGGGGATGCCATTAGCATTGAGGAAATAGTTACCGTTGGGTATGGTATCCAGAAAAAAATCAACCTGACTGGTTCTGTATCAACCGTCGATGCAGAGGACTTAGAAAACAGACCTATCACTAATTCATCTCAGGCATTACAGGGAGTGCAGGGAATTTATGTGAATCAAACAGGTGCACAACCAGGATCAGACGATGCAACAATACGTATAAGAGGCATTGGCACATTAAATAATAATGAACCATTGGTTTTGATAGATGGGATAGAAAGTGCTTTAAGAGATATAAATCCGAATGATATTGAAAATATTTCAATACTAAAAGATGCCTCATCAGCATCGATATATGGGAATCGGGCAGCTAACGGTGTAATACTTATTACAACGAAGAGAGGTAAAGAGGGTCCTCTACGGGTAGATTACAATGCTTATTTTGGATGGCAGCAGGTATCCTACTGGCCTGATATGGTGGATGATGCAGTTGAGATGATGAAGGCATATAATCAATCTTATATAAATGAAGGGCAACCACAAGTTTATTCTGATGAAGTAATTGAAGATTATAGGAATGGTACCGATCCTTATGTGTATCCAAATACTAATTGGAAGGATATAATGTTCTCAATTGCTCCAATGCAGGAACATTATTTAAGTTTATCCGGAGGAAGTGACAGGATCAGTTTTTTACTATCATTGGGTTATTTAGATCAGGAAGGAGTTTTCATTGGAACAGATGCCCAAAAGTATTCAACAAATTTAAGTGTTGATTTTATTATAACCGACAGGCTGAAAGCTGGAGTTAATTTTTCTGGAACATATTGGGATCGTAATGAACCAGCTAGTGGTATGCGAAGTTTAATGTCAGGTGCCCTAACTCGATCATCACCTTTCGATCCCCCTTATGCGGAAGACGGAAGTTATGGTGGTTCCAGATTAAGTGTACCCGGTCGGACCTGGAGGAATTCCTTAGCATGGGCTACAGAAGGTGGAACCAATACAAGAACTCAACGGGGACGTGTTCATTTTAATGCAGAATATACTTTTCCCTTTAACATCATCTATAAGGCAAATTTTGCCGTGAATAAATTTGATGGGTTTGAATCCACTTTTATACCTGAATTATTTTATAAGATTCCTCCAGATTTGGATACTGAATATCCAATGAGGATGCCAGATAATCGTAGTGCCTATCGTGAAAATATTGACAATATGGATGTTAGTTTGTTTCAAACTCTAGAGTGGTCAGAGACAATTTCTGAATCACATAGTATTAAATTATTAGGTGGTTTAAGTAGAGAGTCCTTCTACGTAAGCAATTTCGATGCTTATATCGAAGGTTTTTTATCGAATGAACTAACAGAATTAAGTGCCGGATCTGACAATAAAGATGTGGATGGGACATCCTCAGATTCTCGTCTTATGTCTTATTTTGGAAGAGCTAATTATGCCTTCAAAGATAAATATCTTTTAGAAATCAACATGCGCTATGATGGTTCTTCCCGATTTGCAAAAGGAAATCGCTGGGGTCTTTTTCCGTCTTTTTCTGTCGGCTGGCGTTTAGGGGAGGAAGACTTTATTAAGAATATACAATCTGTAAATAATCTCAAATTTCGTGCTTCGTGGGGTAAATTAGGAAATCAAAGTATTCCCTTGTTTAGTTATTTAAACTCGGTGAGCCTGGGCCAGGGATATGTCTTTGATAATAATGTGGTTGCCGGCGCGGCAATTCGTGCTTTATCTGATCCTGATATTACTTGGGAAAAAACCACAATAACAAATATTGGTTTAGATTTAGGTTTATGGGACAATAAGCTGGAGATTATTGGTGATATTTTTGATAAGGAAACTACAGATATCCTCGCGCGGATTAATCTAGCAACACAGGTAGGAAATCTTTCGGGGCCTTTAACAAATTTATATAGTATGTCTAATAAGGGAGCTGAGTTTGGTGTTAATCATTATAATTCTATTGGTAAGATTAATTATAAATTAGGAGCGAGCGTTACTTACATAAAGAATAATGTAGAATCTTTAGAGGGGGATGAACAATATGGAAATCGTACTACATGGGGTTACACAACAATTATTAAAGAAGGTTATCCTGTAAATTCTTTTTACTTGCATGTAGCAGAGGGTATTTTTCAGACTCAGGAAGAAGTAGATAATCATGCTTTTCAACATGCTTCAGTAGCTCCAGGTGATGTAAAATACAAAGATATTAACCTTGATGGTGTAATAAATGTTGAAGACCGCATAATTACGGGAAGATCAGTACCTAAATACACCTATAGTTTCAATCTGAGTCTTGACTATAAAGGTTTCGATTTTAGTGCTTTCCTTCAAGGAGTTCAAGGAATTGATACTTATCCAACAGCAAATTTGGTTTACCCAAATCATAATGGGGCCAATCTTACTTGGGATCAACTTGAAAATAGCTGGACACCCGATAATCCTGATGCTAGTTTACCCAGGTTAACACTGCCTAGAAGAGGAAGCCGAAATAATTATCTTCTTTCCACTTTCTGGCTCAGAGATGCGTCATATTTAAGGGTAAAAAATCTACAGATAGGTTATACCATTCCTTCTACTTTATTGGATAGGTTTAATATTGACAGTATAAGAATCTTTGCTAATGGTCAAAATTTGCTGACATTTTCTGATTTTAAACTTACGGATCCTGAAAGGGAAATTATTCGACAGGATATTTATGTATATCCTTCTTCCAAAGTCGTTAGTGTAGGTTTTAATATCAGGTTTTAATCCATTTTAAAATAATAGGTTATGAAAAATTTAATATATACAGCAACAATTCTGTTTTTGATAACTTTTCTTACTTCTTGTAATGAAAGTTTCCTTGAAACAACCCCGACCGATACTTATACGGAAGTTATTTTCTGGAATACTGAAGCGGATGCTTTAAGTGCCATTAATGGGTGCTATAATTCGTTTTATAGATTTGATGATGAGTGGAGGTTTGAAAATGCGACTCCCAATGCATTCAATGAGGCTGGAGAGATAAATCTTGCTACAGGGCATCATGATGCAGGTAATGAACGCTTCTTTAAGGATGTATGGGCTGCTAATTATGAGGGTATTGGCAGGACCAATTCTGTGTTGGCTAAGATTGATCAAATAGAAATGGATGAGAATCTTAAACAAAGGATTAAAGGCGAAGCCCTTTTTCTGCGAGCATTTTGTTATGCGAATTTATTGAATTATTATGGAGGAGTCCCTTTAATTCTTGATCCGCCCAAAATTGAACAAAGTGACTTTCCCCGTAATGGAAAGGATGAAGTTATCCAACAAATAGTGAGTGATTTTGATAGTGCAAGTGATTTACTTCCTTCAGGCAATTCCTATAGTGGAAGTGATGTAGGCCGAGCTTCAAAAGGCGCCGCATTAGGAATGAAAGCAAGGGTTCTGTTATACGAGAGCAGATGGGGGGAGGCAGCGGAAGCAGCAAAAAAAGTGATGGATTTGGGAGATTATAGTTTGTTTCCTGATTACAGAGGTTTCTATTTGCCGGAGAATCAAAATAACGATGAAGTAATTTTCGATCGACAGTATATGATCCCTGAATCTGATCACTCAATGGATCGTCAAGTTGAACACCAACTAAACATGAACCCGATACAAAATTTAATAGATGATTATTTAATGATAGATGGTATGTCAATAGAGGATTCTCCATTATATGATCCGGATAATCCTTATGATAACAGAGATCCGAGATTAATAAATACAATAGCTGTACCAGGTAAAATGTTTAGAGGAGAGATATTAGATGCTGAAGTCTTTAGGGCGAAATATTGGAGTACCGGATATACCTTTAAAAAATTAACTCAATATAAAGATGATGTAATTGAAAATGATATTTATCCTTCAGATCTGAATTTTATCATTTTACGTTATGCAGATATATTGTTGATGTATGCAGAAGCTCAAAATGAAGTTTCTGGTCCTGATGTATCTGTGTATGATGCCATGCATAAAATCCGTTTCCGTGCAGGAATGCCAGATGTTACTTCCGGCTTAACAAAAGAAGAAATGAGAGAAGTAATACGGCATGAGCGTAGAATTGAACTTGCCGGAGAAGCATTGTATTATAATGATATCAGAAGATGGCGTACCGCTGAAGTGGTAAATAATGGTAATTTTTATGATATAGACGGGGACGTTGTGCAGAGTCGTACTTTTAATCCAGCAAGAGACTATTTATGGCCTATTCATATAGATATTATTCAGGAAAATCCGGCACTTGAACAAAATCCGGGATATTAACATAGCCGAATCAGACTTTCATGTTTTTCTATGATATACAATATAATAGAACAACATGGAAGTTTGGTTATATAATGAAACGGAGTGTTAATAATTATCACAAGAGGGTTTGGCACCGTTGGACCACGGAATCGGCCGTGCAGCGTTATGTAATGAATGTGGTTGGCGGCTGTGCCTCTACCCGTTTCCACCGCGATCCAATAGGTGGCCTCGGCCTGACCGGACCTGCGCAGAAATGCATCAAGGCACTCCGCAAACTTGAAAGCCTTGTGGAAATGTGGGAACTCTCCCCGGGCAACGATCTTTTGGCGGACTATGAAGACTCGAAAGTTTTCCTGTCTGCCAATCCAGGCAAGGCATACGTCCTTTTTTTTCTGGAGGGCGGCTCCGCCAACCTTAATCTGGCCGATTGCAAAGGTGATTTTAATTTAAAATGGATTAATGCTTTAACTGGGGAATGGGGCAAGGCAACAACCATTACCGGTGGTAAAAAAGTAAAAATATCAACGCCGGATGATGGTTCCTGGCTCTTGGCGATTGTATCACACACAATCAATTAGGGCTTAAAAAATTCAAATTAGATATTTAAGTAACAATCCTGCCACAAGGTAAACTAAGTATTTTTACAAAAGAAAATCTTATACCGGCTAATGCGTTTCAGGGGAATGATGTATTAACCAAGTATTTGAATCTTAAATGAAATTTCAATCATGGAAAATCAGTTTCGAAATGTATTAAATAACAGTATCGTATCCAGGGGAGATTTTTCTTTGGAGGTTTTTCGGATAATTTCGTTTAAACCGGGCTACCATTTTAAAATGCACAGCCACAAGCGCATCGAACTTAACTACATTTTACAGGGAAGTTGTGTGATGATGCTTGAAAACAAATTGGTTAAATTAAACCAGAACAACAGTATCCTTATTTTTCCCGGCTCAAAGCACGATTTTTTTGTCGATTCAAAAACCGGAATTAAAATAGTTCAGCTCGAATTTCAAATGGACTCGCAGATTTTTACCGCATTTCAGGATGTTTTGAAATCCGAATTATCATTTCTCTATAACCTTAAATCAAATACAAATCACTACTATAAAATTCCCAATAATCCCGAAATTGGGAATTGTATGGAGCGCATTATCAAAGAAAATAAGTTGAAGCGCAATAATTTTCAATCATTAAGCAAGCTCTACTTTTGGGAATTTATAATTCTACTGTCGCGATTTATAAACAGGCAATATGAAATGATTAACCGGCAGGAAAATGAATACCTAAAAACTGCCATGAACAGGATACATTTGAATTATTGCACGGGTGTTACGGTTTCTGAACTGGCAAGGGAGTGTAATATTTCTGAACGATATTTGCATAAACTTTTTACTATCCATCTCGAATCAACTCCTCGTGAATATTGCAATAATCTGAGGATTAACAAGGCAGTGGAGTTGCGTGCCGACAGAAATATTCCGATTAAAGAAATTGCATATAGTGTGGGATACTCAACACAGCAGTATTTCTCCAGAGTGTTTAAAGATAGTTATGGTTTTTCACCTCAAACCTATCGCAAAATTTTATTTGAATCTCAATAATTTGCCATGTGAAGAATCAATTCTCAAAGACTTCCGTCATGCTGAATTTATTTCAGCATCTGCATAAAAAATAAGATTCCGAAACTAGTTCGGAATGACGAATAAAAAGGTAATTGAAATTTAAATATTTAGTTCCGATTTGTGTAACTTATTGTAAATTCAATTTTTAAAAAGATAATTTTTTTGAAGTGTAAGACATTAATTTTGAACAAAATCAAATGCAATGACACCAAGAGAAAACATTTTAAAAAATCTTCGCAGAGAAGGTTTTGAAAACGTACCAGTGGATTTTGTTTTGTGCGAATCGCAAATTGCTGATTTTGAAAAACGTTTCGGTCATAAAGATTACGAAACTTATTTTGGAATGGGGCACCGCCCGTTCGAAATGAACGTTCAACGAAATTACACTTTTGGGGGAGATCTGTTTAATCGAGAATTACTTCCAGAAAGTACCATTTTTGACGAATACGGAATTGGGCACTCGAAAGGTTCATCTGCGGCATTTCACATGACACGAATGCACCACCCTTTAAAAGGTGCCGGTTTAAACGAAATTCTGGATTATCCGTATCCAACAGTCCCTGAAAATGAGCTGGCAAAAATCACTCAAAAAGTAAACGTATTCCACTCGAAAGGTTTGGCTTCGTTCGCATTTATGCAAATGACAGTTTGGGAAGCGTCGTGGTATTTACGCTCGATGGAAGAGTTGATGATAGACATGATGTTTCAGGACGAAAAAGCAACTGCACTGCTCGATATTATCACACAATTTGCTATTTCGAAAGCTACAACTTACGCAAAAGCCGGAGTAGATATTTTATCGCTGGGCGACGATATTGGCACACAAACCACAATTATGATTGATGTGGAGTTGTGGGAAATATGGTTGAAAACCCGGCTGGCAAAAGTAATTGAAGCGGCAAAACAGATAAATCCTAACATCATAATTTTCTACCATTCTTGTGGTCATATCACTCCATTTATCGACCAGCTAATTGAAATTGGGGTGGAAGTACTGAATCCAATTCAACCCGAATGTATGAGTTTCGATGAAGTACACGATAAATTTGGCGACCGGTTATCTTTTTGGGGAACACTGGGAACACAGGAATTATTACCTTTCGGAACAAAAGAAGAAGTTTATGTAACTGCACTTTCTCGATTAAACAAATCGGGCGAAAAAGGCGGTTTGGTTATCGGGCCTACTCACATGGTAGAACCCGAAGTTCCGTGGGAAAACCTGACTGCAATAATTAAAGGAGTAGAAACATTTGAGAAAAACAGGTAAAAATGGGCAATTTAGACATCATTATTTTTATTGTTTATGGTGTAGTAATTATTGTTGTTGGCAACTGGCTGGCACGCTCGAAAAGTAAAGAGCGCAGCAGTGCCGACTATTTTTTTGCCAACAAATCGTTACCGTGGTTTTTAGTTGGCAGCTCGATTATTGCCGCCAATATTTCTGCCGAACAGTTTATCGGAATGTCGGGTTCGGGGTTTGCAATTGGACTTGGAATTGCAACTTACGAATGGATTGCCGCCCTTATTTTAATTGTAGTTGCCAAATATTTTCTACCCGTTTTTATTGAAAAGAAAATATTTACGATGCCACAATTTCTGGCACTTCGCTACGATAATCGTATTAAAACCATACTCGCAATTTTTTGGCTTGGCCTGTTTATTTTTGTTAATCTCACCTCAATTTTATACCTCGGTGCGCTCGCACTAAAATCTATTTTTGGGATAAAACTAATTTATGGAATTATCGGACTCGCCGTTTTCTCGTTACTTTACACAGTTGTTAACGGATTAAAAGCAATTGCGAGCACTGATATTATTCAGGTATTTTTTTTATTGATTGGCGGGTTGGTTACAACTTGGTTCGCGGTAAATCATGTTGGCGGCAACACAGGTATTATCAATGGTTTCGAAACTATGTTTGCCGAAATTCCTGAAAAGTTTCACATGATTATTAAAAAATCTGACCCCAACTATTTTTATCTCCCTGGAATCCGCGCTATTATTGGAGGAATTTGGATTGCGGGCATTTACTATTTCGGAGCAAACCAATATATTATTCAAAAAGCATTTGGTGCAAAAAGTTTAAAGGAGGCGCAAAAAGGGATGGTTTTTGCCGGTTACCTAAAAATGATTTTACCTTTTGTTGTGGTAATTCCCGGAATAGTAGCTTTTGCTCTTTCAGCTGACATTGCAAAACCCGATGAAGCGTATCCGTGGATTCTTGAAAATATTGTTCCGGCAGGTATTAAAGGTTTGATTTTTGCCGCTTTGATTGCTGCAATTGTCTCATCTTTTAGTGCAATTATAAACAGCACTTCCACCATTTTTACAATGGATTTGTATAAACCTTACTTCAACAAAAATGCCACCGAAAAACGATTGGTTGCAGTTGGCAGGATTTCGGGAATTGTGGCAATGGGAATCGCTGTAATTGTTGCTCCACTTTTGGGAAGTATTGACCAGGCTTTTCAGTTTATTCAGGAATATACCGGAATGATTAGTCCGGGAGTAACAGCAATTTTTGTGTTTGGAATGTTTTGGAAACGAACAACTTCAACAGCAGCACTTTGGGGAACTATTTTATCGATTCCGGTTTCGGCTGCCCTTAAATTTATAATTCCCGAAATGCCATTTCTCGACCAAATGTTGGTTTCATTTGTAATAATTTCAGTAATAATTGTGATAATTTCGTTACTGGATAAAAAAGGAAATGAAAATAAAGGATTAGAAATTTCACGAAAAATATTCAGAACCGACAATTTTTTTAATATACTTTCAATTATTATAATTATAATATTCTCAGCTATTTATATTGTATTTTGGTAACTGTATTTTTCAACAATTCACCGGGTGACTTTTTGTAATGACTCATAGTCACCCGGTGAATAAATCTAAAAAAAATGAAAACTCAACTATTTCAAATCATTCTTTTATTCTCAGTAATTTTATTCGGATGTAGCAAACAATCCGAAATTAAAAAAATAGAAGTAACAGGAGTAGAAACCCCGGAGATTTCTTTAAATGGAATTTGGAAATTTTCGATGACTCCGCCGGAAAAGTTTTGGGCTAACGAAATTGATTTTCAAAATTGGGATGATATTAAAGTTCCGGGCGAATGCCAGATGCAGGGGTTTGCCATAAAACACGACCAACCCTACGTTTATAAAAATCTGTTTCAAGTTCCGGGCGACTTCGAAGGAAAGCAAATTCAACTCAATTTTTATGGAGTTTATAGTTACGCAAGGGTTTGGGTAAACGGACAATTTGTGCGTGATCATTTTGGCGGTTTTACCAAATGGAGCTGCGATATTACGGAGTTTGTAACTGCCGGAGAAACTGCAAATTTAACAGTAGAAATTGTTGACCGCACCGATGACATTTCGTACGGAAGCGGTTATGCAAAACATCAGATTGGTGGAATTTTGCGAGATGTTGAATTGGTCGCACTACCAAAACAACATTTCAAACAGTTGTATTTTGAAACCGATTTAGATGAAAAATATAAAAATGCGGAACTGAAAGTTTTTTATGAATTGAGTAAAAATACGTCCTCAAAAATAAAAGTAGAATTGTTGAATAGCGAAAATAGTTTAGTTAAAACGGTTGAAAATACTACTGAATCACAAAACGGACAAATCTCAATTCAAGTAGAAAATCCTAAAAAATGGGATGCTGAACACCCAAATTTATACACTGTTGTAACTACTCTTTTTGAGGATGGGAAAGAAACTTTGAAGTCTTCAGAAAAAATTGGTTTCAGAGAAGTTGAAGTGGTTGGCAACAAAATGTTAATAAACGGCAAATCGGTGAAATTGCGAGGTGCTTGTCGTCATGATATCCACCCGACTTTGGGGCGTTTGACAACACCTGAGTACGATTTGTTGGACGTAAAACTTGCAAAAGAAAGTAACATGAATTTTATCCGTACTTCGCATTATCCACCATCGGAAGCCTTTTTAAATTATTGCGACGAATATGGAATTTATGTGGAAGACGAAACTGCGGTTTGTTTTGTTGGCATGGGTCGCATTGAACCTTACCGATCAATTGGAGCAACACATAGTAACTTAGAGTTTAAAAGCCGCTATTTATCGCAATTGGAAGAAATGGTACAAAATCACCGCAACCATCCGAGTGTAATTATATGGTCAATCGGAAACGAAAATGTTTTTGGGGATAATTTCATGGAATCGTATAATTGGACAAAACAAAATGATTTAACCCGCCCAATTATGTTCAGCTATCCCGGGAAAGTACCCGACAGCATTAAAATCTTTGATATTTTGAGCATGCACTACCCTAGTTGGCGTGGCGATTTAAACCAGTATGGAATTGGGACAAAGAATTTTGTTTCAGACGAAATGCCAATGTTGCATGACGAATGGGCGCATGTTGCGTGTTACAACAATTTTGAGTTACGGGAAGATCCAAATGTTCGCAACTTTTGGGGACAAAGTTTAGATAGTATGTGGACGTATGTTTTTGAAGCCGACGGTGGATTGGGTGGAGCAATTTGGTGTATGCTCGACGAAACTTTTATGCTTCCCGAAAACCTGGAAGGTTTTAACGATTGGTGGGGAATTCTCGACCCGAATATTATTCCGGCCACCTACATGGGGCCAACTGTGGGTTACGGAGAATGGGGAATTATTGACGCCTGGCGCCGCAAAAAACCAGAGTTTTGGGGAACAAAAAAAGCATACTCGCCAACTAAAATTTACACAAAACAAATCAATGAATTTATACCTAATAAACAACTAGCGATTCGGGTTCACAACCGATTTGACCACACCAATTTTTCTGAATTGAAAATTAGTTGGAAATATGGTGATCAATCAGGTGAATTGGAAAATATAAATATTGAACCGCATAAAAAAGGAGAGCTTGTTTTTCCTGCTAACAACTGGAATTCGGAAGAAAAACTAAATATTCAATTTTTTCAAAACGACACATTTTTAGTTGATGAATACAATATTAAAATAGGTGAAAGATTTATTGAATTGCCAAATTGTGAGAAAGGAAATTTGAGTGTTGGCGAAACTGAAGAAAAAATTACTATTGCCGGGAAATCCTTTGTTTTAGATGTGAATAAAAAAACGGGGATGCTGGAAGATGTAAAAGTAAACGATAAAATTCTGCTTAAATCAGGGCCACAAATCAATTTGAAATTCCCTGGGAAACGAGTACAGTATTCTACTATTGAAATGGCAGATTATGCTGAAAATTGGAAACTTACCAACTTTTCTTTTGAAGTAAAAGATGGAATTGCTTCAATTAATTCAAAGGGAATTTACGACAGCATTTCTGCAAGTTTTGTTATCCAAATTGATGAAAACGGTGTTTTTAATATCGACTACAAAATTGATGATACTCCTGCGGGTAAAAATATTCAGGAAGTCGGATTGAAATTCCTTTGCAGAGATTCTTTCCAAACTTTAGCCTGGGATAGAAATTCCTATTTTACAGTTTATCCCAAAGGTGATTTAGGAAGTCGAACTGGCGAAGTTAATTTGAAAGAAAAACCTGAAATGAAATACCGCGAAAAACCGCAACACAGTTGGGAAATGGATACAAAAGGATTTTATTATTTCGGTTTAGAAGAGGAATTACCTTACACAAATATTATTAGAGCATTAAAAGAGAATATTTATTCCTATTCATTAAAAACAAAGGCAAATTCTGGTATTAATATTTATTCAGATGGAACTCAGGCTTGCCGTTTCGATAAAATTGATGGTGGAAATACATTAATAATAAACGACCAGTGGGATTACAATAGTTTGCTTTGGGGCAACTATTCAAAACAAATAAAATCGGAAGGAGAATTTTACGGGAAGGTAGTTTTAAGTGTAAAATAGATTTCTTTTTGTTTATTATCTTTGAAAATAATGTGAACAACATTTAAAGCAAAACTAAAATGAAAGCAATAAACAGAAGAAAATTTCTGGCTACCTCGGCAGCAATTTCAGCAATTACAATTTTAAAACCGTCAACCGTTTTTGGCACAAAAGCAAATTCAGCAATCCGGCTGGGAATAATTGGCTGTGGTAACCGTGGAACATCTGTAATTTCTAACATGGTAAATCACACCAGTGGACAAATAATTGCAATGGCAGATTTGTTCGATTACCAACTTGAAAAGGCCAAACCAAGATTCGACAAACTAAATACAGACCAGGGTGGAGTTGCTATCGACAAATCAAAAATATATCAGGGTTCGCAAGCCTTTCAAAAACTGGTAAACGATTCGGATGTAGATGCCGTTTTAGTTTCGTCGCCTGCTTACACACATCCCGATTTTTTGGATGCGGCAGTGATGGCTGGAAAACATGTTTATTGCGAGAAGCCCGTTTCACCAGATGTTGCAGGCTGTAAAAAAGTAATTGTGTCGGGAGAAAAAGCAAAGGGAAAAGTAAGTGTTGCCGTTGGTTTTCAAATCAGAAATGCCACTCCTTATGTTGAAATGGCAAAACGAATACGAAAAGGAGATATTGGTGAAATCGTTAATGTTCAGTTGTATTATATTTCATCGGGAAGTGGAAAAAAAGTTCAGCCAGTTGGGAATTCTATGGAGGAATTTATGATTCGTAACCATTTTCATTTTCGCGAACTTTCGGGTGGAATAATGTTGGATCAGGCAATTCACATGATTGATGTTTGCAACTGGGTGCTAACTGAAAATCCTGAAAATGCAATTGGAAACGGCAATCGAAAAGGGGAGCCCGATTTTGGAGATACTTTTACAAATTATCAGGCAATTTACGGCTATCCCGATGAAACAAATGTAAGTGTACATTCAACACAATTTGGTCCAAAGTTTGGAGATGTTTGCGCTCGTTTTATTGGAACGAAAGGTTTTGCCGAAGCACATTATGGCCGTGGAGTTTTTATTGAAGGTGATAATCCATGGGACTCGGGTGTTTTGCGTGGACAATCAATAACGGAGGAGCAGCGTGCTTCGGGAGTTTTTTCTTCGTCGTTACACGATGCAAATTCAAATAAAGTTAAAGCTTTTATTAATAGTATTGAAACGGGTGAGTTGATTAATGAAGCTCAGTCGGGTGCAAACTCAACCCTGTCAGCGATTTTAGGCAGAATGAGTGCAACTTCAGGCAAAGCAAAAACCTGGGACGAAATGTACTTTTCAAATCAAAAATTTCAACCAAATTTAGATTTAACACAATTTGATAAATAAGAAAATAACAAATTAGAAGAAAGATAAATGTGTAATTCTAAATTATACCTACCCCAATTTAGTTCATTTGGATAATTGCTAAATTACTCTTCCGAGGATATTTTAAACACTTTTGGACGTTTTTTTATCCTCCGATTTCGGGAATAATTTCAAATTTCCGAAATATCTCAATAGCTTGGTTTTGCTCTTCTTCCGAAGGTTCAGCCATGTCATATTCATTGTATTCTGAACCCAGTTTAGAGTATTTGTTTTTTGCAATATTGTGATAAGGAAGAAGGTTTACGATTGGTTTTTTACCAGGAAGTTCAGCAATAAACCGAGCCATTTTAGTAAGTTCTTTTTCGTCAGAATTAATGTTTTTAATTAATGGAATCCGAATATTGATGTTTGCTCCTGTTTTTGCCAAAATGTTCAGGTTTTTAAGAATGAGCTGGTTGCCAACTCCTGTCCATCTTTTATGTTTTTCTGAATCCATTAATTTTAGATCATACAAAAAAAGATCGGTGTGTTTTGCAACTTTCAATACAGTTTCTGTTTTGGCAAATCCAGAAGTATCAACTGTTCGGTGAATATTTTTTTTACGACAGGCATTTAATAATTCGATTAAAAATTCAGGAAACATCAATGGCTCGCCACCGGAAAAAGTTACCCCGCCATCCGAATGATCAAAATGAATCCGCTCTCGTTCAATTATTTTCATTAGTTCTGGTATTTCCATAATTTTGCCCGACATTTCGATGGCTTTTGTTGGACAGGCTTCAGCACATTTACCACATAAATTGCAGGCCTTAAAATCGGTGACTATTCCTTTAGGAGTAAGTGTTAATGCATTGTTTGGACAAACTTCAATACAATCTTTTACACCAATACATTTTGAAGCTGTATAATATTTTTGAACTTTTGGCGACTGGCTTTCAGGATTATGACACCATTTACAAGACAATGGACAACCTTTCAAAAAAATGGTGATCCGTATTCCGGGGCCGTCATTTATAGCGTATCGCTTTATGTCGAAAATTAGTGGAGTCATTTAGTAATAAGTAGTTAGATAAATACCAAAAAACAATATCCAAATTTCAAATAAATTCCAATATCTGAATTTTGAAATTCCAAACATTATAAAATTTTTTACTTTGAGCATAACAATTATTGAGGTTTGAAATTTGGGATTTAGCGTTTATAAAAAGTTGTTTAGAACGCTTCATTTTCGGTTCTTTCAATTATTTCCTGTTGCAAGTCGGTGTTCATATCATTAAAATAGTCGCTGTAACCGGCCATTCGGACCAGCAGATCTTTATAATCTTCTGGACAAGTTTGTGCTGCTAAAAGTGTGGCTGTATCAACTATATTAAATTGAATGTGGTGGCCTCCCAAAGTAAAATAACTACGGATGAGTTGCCCCAGTTTTTTAATGTCTTTTTCGCGTTTTACAAGACCCGGAACAAATCTTAAATTAAGCAATGTCCCTCCCGATTTAGTCTGATCTAATTTTCCAAGCGACCGGATAACATTTGTAGGTCCGTGTACATCGCAACCATGTGAAGGAGAGGTTCCGTCAGAAATTGATTTTCCGGAAAAACGGCCATTTGGCGATGCGCCCAGCACTTTTCCAAAATAAACATGGCAAGTTGTAGATAGCATATTCAGATGAAATTGCCCACCTTTACTATTAGGTTTTCCATCGATGGCAGCCAATAAATCGTTATAAACACGAATAGCAATTGAATCGACATATTCATCATCGTTTCCAAAAAATGGGGTTCGGTTTAATATGCGCTGACGCAACGATTCTTCACCTTCAAAGTTGTTTGAAACAGCATTCAGTAATGTTTCCATGTTGAAATTACCCTCTTCAAAAACATGTTTTTTTATAACTGAAAGACTGTCGGTAACAGTTCCCAAACCAGTGCATTGAATATAGTTTGTATTGTAACGCGGACCACCGTTGTAATAATCTTTTCCATTCGAAATACAATCTTCAATAACTACTGAAAGAAATGGCGCCGGTGCGTATTTGGCAAACATTTGGTCGATATAGTTGCTAACCCGGATTTTCTGATCAACAACAAAATTGAGTTGTTTAAGAAATGCTTTATACAACTCTTCAAAACTTTTAAAATTAAGTGGATTGCCTGTTTCAATTCCGGCAACTTTACCGGTAAGTGGATCGATTCCGTTATTCAATGTAATTTCCAGAATTTTTGGAATGTTGAGATAACCAGTTAAAAGGTATGCCTCCTTTCCAAATGCGCCAACCTCAATACAACCGCTGCATCCTCCTTCGCGTGCATCCTGCAACGACTTTCCCTGCCGTAACATTTCCTGGATATAAATATCAGGATTAAAAACCGACGGGTAACCGTGTCCCTGTCGAATAACTTTTGTGGCAGCATTTAAAAACTTGTCAGGGGTTTTTGCACTTATGTGAACCGAGCTGCCGGGCTGAAGAATGTGCAGCTCCTCAATTACCTCCAGCATTATGTATGAAATTTCGCTCACACCATCAGTACCATCTGGTTTTAACCCTCCAAGATTAATATTTGTAAAATCGTTAAAAGTGCCGCTCTCGCGGGCTGTAATTCCTACTTTTGGTGGGGCGGGGTGGTTATTTACTTTTATCCAAAAACAACCGATTAGTTCTTTGGCTTTTTTGCGGGTAATCGTTTTCTCCGAAATTTCCTTTTCATAAAAAGGAGTTAAGTGTTGATCGAAATGACCTGGATTCATGGCATCCCAACCATTCAATTCTGTAATAGTTCCGAGGTGTATAAACCAGTACATTTGAATTGCTTCCCAAAAATTTCTCGGTGCGTTTGCCGGCACCCAACGACAAACTTCAGCAATTTGTTTTAATTCTTTAATCCTCACAGGATTGGTTTCTGTAAGCACCATTTCTTCTGCTAAATTAGCATGGCGTTCGGCAAAAACAATTGCTGCTTCGCATGAAATTTCCATAGCCTTCAACTCTTCCAGCTTATCGGTCGCTTCCGGGTCGTTTAAAAAGTCAAGTTGCTGAATATGATCGTTAATCTCTTTTTTAAAATCGAGCATCCCTTTTTGGTAAATCTTCCCATCGAGAGCAGTATGACCGGGTGCACGCTGCTCCATAAATTCAGTAAACACTCCGGCTTCGTATGCAGCCTTCCATTCTTTGGGGACATGGCTGAAAATACGTTCGCGCATGGTTCGACCACTCCAGTAAGGGATTACTTCTTTTTCGTAAGTATCAATATCTTTTTGCGGAATGGTGTATCGTTGTTGGTCGCGTGAGTTTAGAACATGAAAATCTTCAATGCTGTGACAAGTAAGCTCAGGAAAAGTTGGAACTGATTTTGGAAAGGGACCGCGCTCAGCAACAATTAATTCATCGTTACCAATGTACATTGTTTTATGTTTACAAATTTCCAGGAAATTAAGTGCACGCATTACCGGAACAGAGTATTTCCCTTCATTTTCCTGATAAAACCGGGTAGTAATTAATGCCCGTTCAATGGAGAGCAATTCCTTTGTTTCTACGCTTTGTTTTCGCAGGCGTTGAATTCGCTCGTTCATTCCGGGAGTGGTTTTTTCTTTGGGTGTGTAGAAATTTCCTTCAACGCCAGCAGGCCTTTCGGGAGTTTTTATGAATTGTTTTTCTGCAAAAGTCATTTCAGCAAAAATTACATGAAAAATAAATTATAAATCAGAAATATATAATTGAAAATTTGAAAGGGGAGAAATTTATGCATACAAAATCCAGCACTCGAAAAGACACCGATACGATGCCAGAAGATTTGAATTGTGTTGATTTGTATTCATTTGATTTTTATTTTATAGTGGTGTAAAATTAGGGAATAGTTTGCATTTTTCAAAAATTGAAGCATTTTGATTTTTACAAAGGGATGCTCACCTAAACCAATATTTTAGCTGTTGTTTACATTTTTATCTTAAAACAGAAATAATTTCTTCATCTACAACTTTTCTTTTTTTGATAAAATGAATGAAAAGATCATCGATATATTTTACTAAAAACAGCTTAAAATAGAATTGATAAAATTAATCAAATACTATTTTTTATAATCAAACGATTTATCAGGCAGCGGCGGAAATTCCGGAACTAGCACAGGTTCTTCCTCTATTATCTTTTTCAGAAAGTCGATTGCTGCGTTAAGTTGGGCATCTTCTCCATTAAAAGTTGCATGTGGAAGATTATCAATAATAATGTCAGGATCTACTCCATGACCTTCAATAATCCATTCACCATCTTCAGTATAAACACCCATTTCGGCCGCAGTGGCAATTCCATTATCAACCAATCGGTTACTTGAACTTAACCAAATTTCACCTCCCCAGGTCCGGGTTCCAATTACCTCTCCCAGATCAAGTCTTTTTACACCTTCGGCAAATGCTTCACCGTCAGATGCAGTATGTTCATTACACAAAACCACAATGTGCCCCCTAAAAGCATATTGCATATTCCAGTAAGGAATTCCAGCACGGGTTTGCCAATAAAACCACGCTTTTCGTAATAAACGATTTAGCACCCAGCTATCGATATTTCCACCCCGGTTGTGCCTGACATCGATAATTAACCCTGCTCTGTTGAAAACCGGATAATAACCTTTTACAAATTCCTGAAAATTGTTTCCACCCATTGCCCGCAGGTGAAAGTAACCAATATTTTTATCGCCCTTTTTATCCACTTCCAGGCGCCTTGTATATTCCCATTCACTATAGCGAAGGCTGGCATCTGCAAACATTGTAATTGGCTTAACAATCTGTTCGTAATTTATATCTGATTTGTCAAATAAAGTTAATCTTACTTCCTGTCCCTCTTTTTTGTTTAAAAGCTGGTTAATGTGTTCAACTTCCAAAACATCAACGCCATTAATTTTACTAATTACATCACCTTCTTTTATTTGAAGATGAGGCTGGGAAAGTGGAGAGTGTTGTTCTGGCAAGTCAGGTTCGCCATTATAAATATGAGAGATAACATATCCATTTCTGCTTTTATCCAATTCTAACCTGGCTCCCAAAGATGCAGGAGCAACATTTTCAGGTGACACACGTTTTTCTCCACCCCTTACAAAAATATGCAGTGCCGATAATTCAGAAACCATACTTGCCAGTAAATCGTCCAATTCATATCGGTCGGTTAGTCTTTCAACAAGTGGAAGGTGGCGTTCGAGAACTGCATCCCAATCGACACCATGCATTTTTTTGTCGTAAAAATAGTCGCGTTCAAGCCGCCATGCATCAAGTACCATTTGTTTCCAATCTTCTACCGGATCAATATTAAAAACCCAATTGGTTAGATTTATTTTGGCAGTTTTTAAATCAGCTTTTTTCCCGTTGGCATCAACTATGTACATACCATCTGCTTTTCTAAGCAAGAGTTTTTTTCCGTTACCGGAAATTTCATATCCCGAAATTTTATCAGTAATTTCAACTGGTTTGTTTTCTTTTTTATTTGAAATTTCCAAAGCAAATAACTTTCGATTTCTTGGGTCATTTACATCAGATTGAACCCAGTATAAATGCTTATCGGTAACTTTAAGAGAAGAAAAATTGTTTGCAGAAATGGGTACTTCATAAAAACGGGTAATTGCTTTTTCCATATCCTGATTTTGAAGAACCTCATCCGTTTTCTGTTCCTCTTCTTTTAGATTTAATTCATCATTTTTCAGGAAAGGCGGGCGCAATGAGTCGCCCAGGGCTAACATATAAATTTTACCAGTTTTGTTATAAAATGGTTCTGGCTGCCGTGGTCCCCAAGGGCTGCCAACTGAAGTATTAAATGTTCTGTCGGAAATAAAAAACAACCATTTCCCATCAGGGCTGAATACCGGGTTATAACTTTCAAAACGGTCGGTAGAAAGAAAAAAAGATTGGTTGTTTTCAATATTTAAAACTTTCAGTTGCGCACTCCGATTATTTGCAGGATCTACATATGCGAGCCATTTGTTGTTGGGCGACCAGGTTAAATGTCTAAAACCATTAACATTATCAAGATCAATTTGTTTTGTAGATTTTGTTTCAACATTACACAATTTTAGTGCATAATCTTTTTCAGTATAAGCTACAAATTTTCCATTTGGCGAAGGTAGATGATTCATAATTAAGACCTCGCTTTTTGAAGACAATTGTTCCGGTTTAGCAAAACCATCTTTAGCCGTTTTCCATAATTCAATTTCTCCCGATTCATCTGAAAGAAAAACCACCTCATCTTTTTCTCCACTAAATTTTGCTGATTTATACCTGATTCCGCTTTTTCTTGTTATTTCAATCCACCGTCCACCATCAACGGGGGCAGTAAAAATTCTACCCCGGGAGGTCACAACAATATGTTCGCCGCTTTCAGAGATATCAACTGACTGAATTTTTTTGTCGGCATCTTTAACCCAAAACGGGCGTTTCTGGTCAAAATCAGAAATCAGGGAGATATTCAGTAATATTTCCTTTCCTGTGGCAATATCATAAATAAAAAGATCTGCCTTTTTCTGATAGATTATTTTACCATTATGCAATTTTGCATCTTTTAAATCCCATGCTACTGAATTGGTAAGTTGTTTTAATTCAGTATCGTTTGGTAACATCGACCAAAGATTCATCGTTCCATCCCGATCGGTCAGAAAGTACAACTTGCCCTGGTAAAACATTGGGTTTTTACTTGTTCCGGTATAATCCTGGGTTAATGGAATTGCTTCATTCAAATTGTCGAATTTCCATAAGTTCTGTGCTGTTCCCCCTTTGTACCTTTTTGTATGGCTCGATTGAAACGGAAGTCGTGTAAAATAGAGATTCCCATTTTCATCAAAAGCTCCTTGGTCGGCCTGTGCCAGTGGAATCCGATTGTATTTAATATTATCAATATCAATTAAAACCAGTTGTTTGCCTGGAAGGGTAGTATAAAAACTTGTTGAAACAATTAATTTTCCATTTTCTGTCCAGTTGTAAATTTTGGGCGCAGATCTTCCTTTTAGCCCTTCGTATGTAATTCTTTTAGGAATTCCACCATCAAAAGGAATGATATAAATTTCATTTGGCCCTTCGTATTCGGCACTAAAAGCAATCCATTCTCCGTTGGGCGATATCGCAGCATTTGACTCAATCCCATGATGAGTTGTAATCCGGTATGTTAGTCCGGTTTCCTGATTGAATTTCCATAGATCGCCCTCAGCTGTAAAAACAACATATTCATTAAAAATTGTTGGGAATCGATAGTATCCTTTTTGCTGTGCATAAACAGTTGAAAAACCGGCAGTGATAATTAACAACGAAATCAGAGATAAAAACGTTTTCATTTGAAATGGATTTATAGTGAAGTTAATTTAAAAATTTACACAAGGTAGCAACATCAACTACAAAAAACAAAACGATCTTTTATCTGTTTTAACCGTTACTTTTTACAAAACATTAATCCATTAAAGAAACAGACTCTGCAAATATGAATTTGCAAAGTCTGTATTTTGTGATCCCACCAAGAATACCAATACATTTTTTCTATTTTTTCAAATGTGTTTAAATATTCTGTTATTCAGCATATTAATGAATAAATGTTTTTTGCGTTTTTTGTTGATTTTGGAGGTTTTCTACTAAAAAGGATACAAAAAGGATACATTTTTGATTACCTTTAGTATTTCATTTTATAGAATTGATATGCCAAATATAATATTTTACCTTAATACAGGTGCAAAAGGAAAAGAAGAAAAATTCCCTTTAATGGCCAAAATAATTTTTAAAAGAAAAAGGTATTATAAAACTATTGCCAGTGTTAAAGAACCAGACTGGAACCCGGACAAAAAACGAATCTATAAAAGTCATATAAATGCAATTCCCAACCGTTCCATCGAGATTAATGCAACCCTTAACCATTTAGAAAATCTTATAAATAAGTATAACGACCATTGCCTGATAAATGAACTTCAGGTAACGGAACAGGCAATAAAAGATATATTGAAAGGTATTGACCCGATCGAAAACAACAAATCGATTTTAAAACCCGACAAAGGATTTAACCAGGCTTTTGAAGAATGGTTAGAACACTCTAAACAAAACAATGCTTACGATACATATCGACACCGGAAAAGCCTTTATAAATTCTATGTTGAATTTCAGGAAAATGAGAATTTTAAAATTACATTCAAAAATATTGACCTGGTACTATTTGATAAACTAAAGAATTATGGCATTAACAAGCGGAAATATGTGAATAATACATTTGCCAAAAATATTAAAACCCTTAAAACGTTTCTGGGCTGGTGTGCTGAACGTGGTTACTATTCCGGTGCTGAACACTTAAAATTTAAAGTTGCCGAAAAAGATATAACACAAATTACTTTTACACTTGATGAATTTAAAACCTTGTATAATTTTGATTTTACCAGCAAAAAACACCAAAAAGTAAGGGACATTTTTTGTTTTGGCTGTTTAACCGGGTTGCGTTATTCCGACCTTCAGCAATTACGACATGAACATATTCAAGGCGATCATATTGTTAAAACAATGCAAAAAGTTAAAAAATCTGTTCAAATTCCATTGGTTGACCTTTCCCGGAAAATAATTGAACGTTATAAGGAACAACCTGTTTATATTTTGCCCAGGATGAGTAACCAGAAATTTAACGATTACCTAAAAGAAATTTGCGAGCTGGCCGGAATTAATGCTTCAGTAAATATCGATACTAACAGGGGCAACCAGTTTACCCAGGAAACAAAACCAAAATATAAAGTTGTTACAGCCCACGTTGCCCGAAAAACATTTATCACACTCTCTTTTTACCTGGGAATGAATATTAAAATTGTACAGGAAATTACAGGAATTAACCAGGAAAAAACATTGCGCAAATACCTGAAAATTGCAGATGAAATGAAAAAAACTGAAATGAACAAAGCCTGGGGCAAACTATAACTTTTACAGGATACAATATAAACCTTCCAAACAAAAATCTAAACAATTCTCAAGTACTGCGACTGTTTTTTAGTTGCATTTTTGTATGTTTGCAGAATGGGTACCAGGGAAAAATTACTAAAAAAATTTAAATCGAACCCAAAAGATTTTACATATAACGAGCTGGTAAGGGTTTTAAGCTTTTTTGGATATGAACAAACCCAGGCAGCGGGTTCGAGGGTAGTTTTTTTTAACAAAAAAGAAAAACATAAAATTAAACTTCATAAACCACATCCGGGAAACATACTGAAACGGTACCAGTTAAATTTAATCGAAAATGAACTAAAAACAAAAGGGTTGTTATGAAAGATACTTTAATATACGAAGGATTTATCGGTTCGGTGCATTACAGTGCCGCCGATCGTGTGTTTTTTGGAAAGGTAGAGGGAATAAACGACCTGGTTACTTTCGAGGGGACTACTGTTGACGAACTGGAAAAAGCATTTAAAAATATGATAACACTGCATATCGAAGATTGCAGGCGCGAAGGCAGGCCGGTTGAGAAATCGCACAAAGGCAGCTTTAACGTGAGGGTAAGCCCCGATTTGCACAAACAGGCAGCGCAAAAAGCAACTGCCAGTGGCATTTCGTTAAACCAGTTAGTTAAAAGGGCGTTAAAGCGCGAAATAGAAAACAGTTAAAAACATTGCGCAAATACCTGAAAATTGCAGATGAAATGAAAAAAACCGAAATGGATAAGACCTGGGGGAAATTGTAATACTATTTATTGAATTGCTTAAAAGTTTAAATAAGCCCACCTCTTATTTAAGTTTTTTTTATTAAAAAAGTAAACAAAAATACAGAAAATTCACTATTTTAGTGAATTTTCTGTATTTTACTATATTTGCAAAAAATTAGATAATGGATATTGAATTTGAAAAGGATTATCTAAGAGAACTTTATGAAGAAGGAAAAGCGAAAGGGAAAAAGCATAGATTTCAACCTTCTGTTATAAAAAAGTATAAGAGTACAATTGATACATTGAGGAATGCAAAACGCATCGAAGAACTATTTCTATTCAAAAGTTTGAATTACGAAAAACTAATTGGTGACAAAAAAGGGCTTGAATCAGTTAAAGTAAATCAACAATACAGAATAGAATTCTATTCAAGAACTGAAGGTGAAGAACCTGACATCATTACAATTTGTTCTATAGTTGAACTGAGCAATCATTACCAATAAAAAGATTAATAATGACAACAAAAGAAATTTTGCCGTTTGAAGCAACACATCCCGGAACATTAATCTTAGATGAAATAAAAGCAAGTAATATTAAACAAAAAGACCTTGCTATTGAGATTGGTGTATTGCCAACCTTTTTAAATGAAATAATAAAAGGGAAACGGGCAATTACAGCTGATTTTGCAATATTATTAGAAAAGGCTTTAGAAATACCAGCCGATTTCTGGATGAGATTTCAAAGTCAGTATGAAATTGACAAAGCCAGGCTAAAGAAAAAGAATATCCGAAAAATTGAATTAATAGAAACGTGGAATATCATTAAAGAATATGTCCCTGTTAAATGTTTTAGAAAGCATGGATATATTGGAGAATCATTAGAAAATGACATTTCGGTTATTAATGATATTTACCAGGTTAATTCAATTGATGGGTTAATAAATACCGTGGCCGAACACCAGGCTTTAGCTTATTACAGAAAATCGGATAAATTGCAAATTGATAATAATAATATGCTGGCTTGGAGTAAATTGGCTGAATTTGAAGCTGCAAAAGTTGAATTAAGAAAATTTGCACCAAAGAAAATTGAACAGTTAAAAAAGGAACTTCAGATAATATTTTTTGAAAATAAAGATGTTATAGAAAAGACACAATCAAAGCTTAAAGAATATGGTATCAAATTAGTATATATTCCAAGATTTGAAAAAGCCCCGGTTGATGGATTTTCATTTTGGAGTAAGTCAAACCCTGTGATAGCACTTACTTTAAGACATAAAAGGATAGATAATTTTGCATTTAATATATTTCATGAATTAGGGCATATTGAATTACATTTACAGAAAGAGAAAAAAAGAAAATTTCTTGATATTTTTGGTGCTAAACAAAACAACATATACGAACAACAAGCAAATAAATACGCTCAAAAATCTTCAATAACTGAAAATCAATGGACTGATTTGGTTAACAGTGATATTCCTTTAACCGATGATCGGATTAAAGAATTTGCTTTTAAGTATAGAATTAATCCGGCTATTGTTTTAGGACGTGTTTGTCATGATATGAATTATTATGCAGTAAAATCAAGTATAGACAAAACACTGAATTGATATTCAACAAATAATAAATCCTACTTTAACCCCCTTAAAAACTAAAACCCCCATTTGCCATACAGCAAACCCAGCTACCTTTTTTTATTATCAACCATAGTTGCAGCTCCATCGGAACCGGGGCAACCACCGTTTGCTCAGACGGGAGTTGAAATATATTTTTGAAGAACCTGTACAGTCTGGAAACTCATTCTTTAAAATATTGGGTTATTCTTTTTCTTTCAGTTCCATTAATTGCACAAAAAACCTCTGGCATATAAGACACCTTTTTAAAAAGGTAATTACCTTTTCCAGACAGGGCGGGGCGGGGACAATCGTGTCTTTGTCTTTACATTTTTTGAATATTGAAGTTGTAATATCCTGATAATTAGGTGGTTAGTTTTTGAAAGTGGTTACTCTTTACGGTGAGATTAAATTGCATGTTTTTGCACAATGCTAATTGCAAAAAATGTGTGTTGCAATTGCCCGTTTTTTTAAAAGAACCGATACAATTTGGGGACACTTTCTAAAAGAATCGATTTGTCTTTTTATTATGGTTCTAAGGGGCGCAAAACTCTTATTTGTTTGGCATAAAAAAAGGAATTGATATTGAAAATAATTGAAATAAACCAGACATTTAAAGACCTTTAATTCGATCCCCTATATTTTTTCTTAATCCCAAAGCTTCTAACTCATCATAACTTTTATGTGCTTCTATTAAATACTTTGTTTCTGGATGGATATTTAACATAACACCTAAAAGATTGTTTTTGCTTTCAACCAAATCAATCAATAAATCATTTATTTTTGTTAACCTATCATTTTCGTTTTTCAACTTTTGGAAATATTTTGCTTTATCAAATTCTGGAAAAAGTAAAGTAATTAGATCCACACCCAAAATATTGGCTATTCGAGGTAATTTTTCAGATATCAATTTTGTTTTCCCAGTTTCAATTTTACTATAATTAACCTGGGCAATACCTAATTTTTCTGCCATCTGTACCTGGGATAGGTTCTTATCTTTCCGTATATCAGCAATTCGTTTTCCAATTTCCTTCATATCTCAAAAGTAATAAACACTATGCAGTTAATAAAATATTTATATCTTTTACATACTATTAATATATATTGTATTATATTTGCGCAAATAATATCTAAATTTTAATACAATGAAAAATGTAGAAATTCCGAGAAAAGAGAAAAAAACCAAACGCCTTTTTATTCCGGTAACACCAACCGAACACCAAAAAATTATTCTGTATTGCCATAGTCAGCAGGTTACACTTTCCGAATTAATCAGATTTGCAATAAAAGAAACATTCGACCTTTAAAAATCACAACATGGAAAAAGTAATGATTTACACAACTGCCGATGAGATAGCGGCTGGGTTAAAAAAGTTCTTGAAGGAACACGAACATCAAAAGCCAGAACCGGAATTTACAAAAGAAAGATTAAACCGGAATGAAGCTGCAAAACTGGCCGGGGTTTCGTTGCCAACTTTTGCCAAAATGGTTAAAGCCTTACTTTTCCCGGAACATGGTTTTGGCCGTAAAAAATTTTACCTCAAATCGGAAATTATTTCAGCTTTAAAAAATGTTGCTGACCAGAAAGAAAAATAATAATTAACAATTAAAAAACTACAAAAATGGGGGAAAGCACAACGATTAAAAAAGAGAGGAAATTAAGAAGAGAACTAAGGTCTTGCGGTTTATTGCTTAAAAAAAGCCGAAGGAAAAACAATATAAATGCAGACAACCGGGGCGGTTATATGATTATGGAAGCAAGCCTAAATGTAATTGTAAGGGGCAGCATTTTTGAATTAAGCCTCGAAGATGTTGAAGATTATCTTCATAATTAGAAGGGGTTTTTTTGCCCCTAAGTGGTTTTACATTTTGTCCTTTCGTGTTTCAAAAATAAACCCGAAAATTAGTTAAACATTTAAATTAAATAAAATGGAAAATTTAAATTTCGATGACTTGAAAAAAAAGAAAATCCATCTCGGTATCCGGGTTTCAAACGCAGAAAGAAAAATGTTGGCTGATTTTTGCGCACGGGAACAAATTAGTATTACCGATTTAGTGAGGTTCGCAATTCGCAAAGTGATTAACGAAAAATCAACTAAATAAATGGATTGTCAGAAAAAAATCCCTGATTCGTTAAATCCTGAAGAACACTTTGATATCTACGGATATTTCATTTGGGGGGGAAAGTATTTTACATACGAAATTCGGGGGAAAAATAAAATCAAAACAGAGCTTTCAAATTTTGTTGGCAAAAGTGATTTTCATCTTGTTAATGGTACAAATAATTCGAAACGGATTATTAAACTTCAAAGAAATACGGGTGAAATTTCAATAATTGAAATACAAAGTTCTGAAATGAAACTCGATTCGTTTGAAACCATTTTAAAAAGCAAACAGTGTACTTTTTATGGTAATACCTACCAGCTAAAACGGATTTTTGCCAACTGGATGGATTACGAAATTCAGGCACACATAATCGAAACTTTAGGCTTTAACCACGAACACAATGTTTACGCTTTTTCTAATGCTGTTTTTTCGGCAAAAGGAAAAATATTGAAAGTAAATGACGTGGGAATAATTAACGATCAGGAAAATGAAAAAAAATATTATTTACCAGCTTTTGGCCTGGCAAATATAAACAACCAGGATTACGAAGGCGAAAGAAAATTTTTATTTATTGAGGGTGAATTGGATTTTGAAAAGTGGGCTAAACTTTATTTCGAAGCTTTCGAAAATAACGGTGCAATTGCTACACTGTTTTTAATCCTTTCAGTTTTTTGGGATATTGTTTTTAGCCAGGTAGGGTTTTTTCCCTTCCTTTTTCTTTTTGGTGCTTACGGGACCGGGAAAACAAAATTAGCTGAATTCCTGTTACGTGTTTTCGGTAAAGATTATTTGGGTATCCCACTAAACAACGCAACTCAAGTAGGATTAACACGTGCAATTGCAAGCCGCAACAACACCACTTTTTATTTAAAAGAATACACACCCGAAACCGATGAATCGAACCAGGATTTAATCCTTACTGCTTACGATGGTTCTGGCAGGGTTACCGGAATAAAAAGTAACGACAATAAAACCAGGATAGCAGCGGTTAAATCTGCTATTATTTTCGATGGTAACCATTTACCAAACCAAAAAACAGCAATTCTATCACGAATGGTATTGTTAAATTTTCAGAAAAACCAATTTTCAAAAAAACAGCAAAAGGCATTTAACGAATTAGAAAAAATTCAGGATAAGGGATTTGGAAAAGTTTTGACCAATATTTTAAAACATCGCGAATATGTTCAACAAAATTTAAAACGGGTTTTCGATGAAAATGTAACAGAACTAAAAAAGGAGCTAAACAACAATAATTTTTCTGAACGTACCCTAAAACACGTTGCATTAATTTTAACCCCGGCAAAATTATTAATCAAAAAAATAAAATTCCCGTTTACGTTTAACGAAATTACCCTGGCAGTTGTTGAAAACGCCATTGAACAAAACAACCTGTTAAAACAAACCGATGAGATTACTATATTTTGGCAGGCCTTTTCTTATGGCATTAAAAACAACATCCTCACCGAATTCAAAAGAGATTTATACAACAATAAACAGAGCCACTATAATTTTAAGATAAACGAAGCGGGTAAAAACATACTTCAAATTAAACTGCAAAGTATTTTTCCGGAATATGTGAAATATTGCAAAAATAATAACCAGCGTTTTTTAGATCCCAACAGTTTAAGAATGCTGTTAACATCGAAAGCAAATAAAGCATTTATACCAAATCCACAAAAGAAACCTGGCCACACATACATTGATAAATATTTTAGTGTCTGTTATCAATTTTGGTTAGAAAATAATGAAAATGGTTTTTCAATCAACGAAGTTGAAATAAATAAGTAAACATGGTAAACATAGTAAACCATATTACACTAATTAACTATAAATCAGCATTTATACTGGTTTACTTTTGGTTTACCATGTTTATCATGCGAAAATTTAGCATGATTAAGCAAAGTAAACATGGTAAACCATGCAAATTATCCTTAACTAATATGATAACCAAGTCTTTAACGGCAAATTGCCCACTTTTAAGGTTTACTTGTGTAAACCACTGTATAAGGCTGATAATTAACAATTTAAACATATTTGGTTTACCAGGTTTACCATGTTTACCATAAAAAATATATACCAAAGCCCAGCGGAAAAAATAAACATAAAAATTGCTGTTCAAAAAAGAAAAAATGAACTGTTTACAAGCTAAAAAAATATCAATAATCGGTTACCTGGCCAGCGTAGGGATTAACCCCGAAAAAGTAAAAAACGGGGCGGCCTGGTACAATTCGCCTTTCCGTACCGAAAGCACACCAAGCTTTAAGGTTGACCGTAATTTAAACCTTTGGTACGACTTCGGAATCGGAACCGGCGGCAATGTTTTAAACCTGGTTATGAATCTGAACAGTACAGATGTTGCAGGGGCTTTGCTTGTTTTGCAGAAACCGGAATATTCAAAAATAACTTTTTCTTTTTCTGAACAGCAAAAACCTGAGCTATCAAACATACAAATCAAACACACACAACCTTTACAAAACCGTGCTTTACTGCAATACCTTGCAAGCCGTGGAATATCGCAATTTAAGGCAGTTAACTTTGTTAGTGAGGCATATTACCAGGTAAACAGGAAACAATATTTTTCCCTGGCATTTAAAAACGATTGTGGCGGTTACGAATTACGAAATAAATATTTTAAAGGCAGCACCAGCCCAAAAGCAATAACAACGATAAAAGGAAGCCCCGAATCAGTTAATATTTTTGAAGGTTGGATCGATTTCCTTTCAGCCCTGGAATATTACAAAACTTCAAAACCAGCAAGTACTTGTATTATTTTAAATTCAACCAACAACCTCGACACTGTTATCGGCACCCTGCAAAATTACCGTCAAATTAACCTCTTTTTAGATAACGACCCCACCGGGGAACTGGCCACCGAAAAAATTAAATCGATACACCCCAATACAAAAGATTATTCAAAAATTATTTATAAAAATCACAACGATTTCAATCAATATTTATTAACCATTTAAAAATTTAATTATGAAAATTGATTTCAATTACAGCCACGAAAAAGAGTTAAAAGAAGATTTAAAAAACATCGAAAAATTACGGTGTTGGATGATTGATTCTGCAAACAAAGAAATTGATCCGGAAGATGATTGTTTGAAGCATTTAAACACTGTGGCCCAGTGTCAATTATTGCTAAACTATTTAATAATAGATATAAAAAATGCCGAAGAGGCAGAAAAAAGCACCCTACCTGAATAGGGTGCAAGTGTTGCATTGGTATTATTAAAAATTCAAAAAATATTAATTTAAAATTACAAAAAATTATGGAAATACAAAAAATTGAAAAGTTGGAAGTTCATAAAAATTATAAATTTTCAACAACCGGAAAAAATCCTTTTATTATTTTAAATGGTGTAGTAATCCACTCGCGTTTAATAGATGAACTGGATTTTTTACAATTAAATGATCCGTCCAATCCAAAAATTGATAATGCAGGGTTCGAAAGTATAGCCACCGAGTTTATCGACCTTTTTTCTTATCTGGCATATTCTGCCGAATATACAAATGAAACCCAAAAAGTTTTAGACTTATTACTGTTTTTGCATCACCGTTATGAAACAACAAAAAGTTTCTCGGTACCCAATAACCTTTTTCAGATTGACATTAATAAATATAAATTATTCGAAACACCTTAATATTAATTATGGAAACACCTGTAAAAATAATAGAAATAGAAGGCATTAAGCTTACGCCCGAAGCAATAAGGAAACTGAGAGAATTACAGCAAGGTTACGATAGCAGTTTCTTTGAAAAAAACGGCGGTGTAACAGAGAACCTGGAATATTTATCAGACATAAAAAATTTTATTATCGATGAATTAGATTATGTCTCATCCGATTCAAAACGGATTTATGATCTATTTAACATTTTGCGGCTTATTGATAAGTTTTTTGAATCGTTTAAAGTCCCTGAATAAGATTTTTCCATACAATTATTTTAAAATGAAATTTAGCCAGGTGAGCATTAAATCAGAAAATAAAGACTGTTCCTTCGATAATAAAATTGAGTTACACCAGAAAAAGATTTATTTACTCAGTAAAATTATTCAAGGTAATAAATCAAAAATGGATTGGTTTGAACTCTATTTTAAAACGAGCTCAGATATAGATTTTGATTATATCGATATTTTTCTTGATGCTCACCTGAAACTTGAAAAGCAGAATGAATTTTTTGTACAAATGGCTTATGAAAGCGGTTTATTTCTAATTGAAGATAATAAAAAACGGCCTTCAAATTTTTTGGAAAAATTAAAAAATTCAATAAAATCAGTTTTCCATTTTCTGTTTAAACACTTCAAAAAATGATATTTGTCATGTCGTATTTTTCTATATAGTTGAAATGCAGCTTATTGCCGAAGTTGTCCTTTCGTAAACGCAAATCGCATTGTACATTGTAAACAAAAAAATTATGGCACAAAAGAGAATAAATTTTGAATCAGTTGTTTCATTCCGTTTATCCTATAATGAAAAAGAAGAATTGGAAACATTAATCAGAAAATTAGACACTAATAAAAGTGATTTTTTCAGAAAACAAACGCAACAATTTATAATTGGCAAACAAAATTAAAAATGACACACGAAGAATTTATAAAAAAGAAAATTGAATTGATTCCAATAAGTATAAATGGTTTGTATTCAAATATTGAGTTAATGGAATTACTGTTTGAGTATAACATGAAAGATGTTCAAAAAACTGATTATATACTTGACAATTTCCCAAAAATAAAAATAGAGAACGAAGCCGCAATCGAAAATCTGAAAAAATGGTATTCAGATGCAATTGAAGAAGCGAAAAAACATAACATTTTAAAATAAAAACCAATGGCCAATATTAACGAAGAAGCAAGAATACCTGTTTACCTAAACGATGAACAGGCAAAAAGTGCCTTAAAAAATCTCCAAAAAGAAGCCGACAAATGGCGCAAAAAAATGCACGAAGCCATGGTCGGTGGCGACATGAAGGGAATGAAAGAGGCCGAGCGCGAACTCAAAAAGGTAAATAAAGAGACCGCCAAATTAAAAAGTACTGCATTCGATACCAATAAAGTACTAAATAACCTAAGCACTGCCAGTATAAAAGACTTACGAAAAACAATCCGCACATTAATAAAAGAGCAATCGGGTTTAAACCGTGGCACAAAAGAATATATTGCCCTGCAAAAAAAGATAGATGCTGTAAAAGGTGAATTTGGAAAAATAAATGGAAAAATTTCAACTCAAGGCGGTTTAATTAAGAGGTTAACCAATTCTGCAAAAGGGCTACTTCCTGCTTTTGGTTGGGCTGCAATTATTGGCGGTGCAGTGAAAGGCGCAAAAGCCCTTTTTAATGTTTATAACGAAACTGCAAAAGCCAGGCGCGAAGCCGAAAGGTTGACCGGGTTAAGCGGCAAATCTTTGGCCGACCTGACAGCAAAAATACAGGGAACAGCACAAACTTTTAAGAAAGATTTTAGCGGGGTTCTGGTGGCCACAAACAACTTTGCCAAAACAATGGGTATTAGTGCTGAAGATGCCCTGGCTAAAATTAATGATGGATTTTTAACAGGTGCCGATTCCAGTGGCGAATTTATGGACATTCTCAAAGAATATGGTCCACAATTTAAGGCCGCTGGCTTATCAGCCGATGAATCGATTGCTTTAATTAGCCAACAAGTTAAAACCGGTATTTACAGCGACAAAGGAGTAGATGCAATTAAAGAAGCGACCCTTAGTTTACGCGAAATGACACCAGCAACAAAAGCGGCAATTGATAATATTGGTTTAAGTTCTGCAAATATCCAGGAACAATTACGCAATGGCACAATCAGCGTTTTCGATGCGATCCGGATGGTAAGTAACCGAATGGCAGAATTACCGCCCCAAAGTTCAGAGGTCGGAACTGCACTGGCGGATATTTTTAAAGGTGCCGGTGAAGATGCCGGGCTGGAATACATTACAATGCTCGGAACCGCTGAATTAAGCCTTGAAAAACTAAAAAAGGGTGCTGGTGACAATGCCAAAGCCCAGGAAAAACTTTTAGAGGCAAATATCAAATTAAAACAAGCCTGGAGTGAGTTGATGGGGACTGGAACCGGGAGTTTTGACGCAATAAAAGCCTTTGCAATCGACTTAGCGGCAAACGGTATTTCGAAAATTGCCAAAGGGATTGCCGGGGTTCGCGACTGGTTTATTGAATTGTATAACGGTAGTTTACCAATCCGTTTAGGTTTTCAATATATGTTTGCAATGTGGCAAACCAGCCTAACTTTAGTTAAGACTGCCTTTAAGGGGCTTTGGGAACAGCTCAAATTAGGTGGCAAACTAATAAAGGCCGTTTTAACATTCGATTTGTCAGGAATAAAAGCAGCTTTTCAGGACTACGGCGAAAACATGAAAAACACCGTAATTGAGAACGCAAAAAAAGTTGCAACTAACTGGAAAGATGCCTACGAAAATACCATTAACGGGAAATTAAAACCTGTTAAACAATTGGTTGAGGTTGAAACAGTGATAACAACTCCTGCAAAACCAGAATCCGATAGTACTAACCAGGCGGGAACTGGTGCAATTAAAACCAATAGGGTAGAAGTTCCTGAGCTTACAGAAAGGATAGATCCACGGATAGCAGCCGAAGAAACTTTTTCTAAAACCGTTTTAGAAGAAAGTAAACTAAGGCAGCGTATTTTAGATAACGAACAAAAGGCAGCCGATGAACGCGCTGCAATGGATGAACAATTACAAGAAGACAGGAAAGCCGCTTATTTATCGACACTCGACACAATTATTAGCGTATTTGGCCAGGAAAGCAAAATAGGGAAAGCGGCTTTAATGGCAAAACAGGCCTATGCAATTGCCGAAACAATTATCAACATTGCTAAAGGAACTGGTAAAACAGCGGCCTCTGTTCCTTTTCCGGCGAACATTCCCCTGATTATGGGTTTTGTTGGCCAGGTGGCTGCACTTGTAGGAACAATTAAAAGTGCAACCGGCAAAGTAAAAGGTTATGCGGCTGGTGGTTTTACTCAAGGTGAAAAAATGTATTTGGCCGGAGAAAAGGGAACAGAATGGATCGCCCCAAACTGGATGACAAAGTCACCGCAAACAGCACCAGTTATTTCAAATTTAGATAGAATAAGGCAGGGTAAAAATCCAGTTGTAAACCTTGACCTTTTTAGCAAAAAAAATGTACAAATAATTTATGATGTTAATTCTAATATTCCAATTGAATCAAAAAATAATAACGGGCAAAATGAAATATTATCTGAATTAGTTGCCCGGATCGGAAATTCTTTAGATGAAAACACAAAAGCAACAAACGAATTAATGAAATGGAAACCAAAAATATATTCAGAGCTAATAAAAAAAGACTTCGAAACACTTGAAGAAATAGAAAAAACAAGTAGGCTATAATTGTATTAATCATAAAATAAATAATAATGAAAACAAAACAGGATTTAGATTTCAAACCAACAATTGTTGGGATTAACTTAAAAGCTCAAAAAGAAGCATTAAGCACGTGGGAAAATTTAGTAGAAGTTTCAAATGAAACATTAATTCAGATTATAAATTTTCTGGATAGAGAAGATTGTTCAACAAAGGATTTTTTTGAATTAACATCTTTAAACCCCAAAGAAACTATGATTCGATTATATAAGATTTCGGGGAATGCTCCAGAAGGCATGAGTATTGAAAAATTAATTGACTTGGATTTGATTAATAATGTTCATGCCAAAGATGTAAAAAACAATCTTTTTCTTTTTAAAAATGCGAAATCAGAGGCTATGAAATTATTTAATTATGATTTAGCCAATCTACGTGACAAAGAGGGCTTATTCGGCTTAAATGATAATTTTAATAAAGCAATACAAGAACATTTTACCGTTTACACTAATTCACTGAAACAAAACGAAGCCTTAAAATACCTTAATCAAATTATCGAAGGTCTTAATTATTTTGCCAGGTCTGGACTTATTAAGGCAGCTATCGGAACTTTGGGATTAGATCCTCTAATGATTGGGATTCAAGCCACACGAGACAGTAAAGGTTTTATCCCAAAATTAAATTTATTCAAACTATTAAAATGGAAAGCCATATTTAATTAGTTTTTTTGTTTTTTTTCAGACCATTTTTGCTAACAGGTGTAATTTATTTGCACCTGTTTTTTTTGTCTCATTTTCTCAATTTAGTCGTTGTCCGGGGTTTAAAATTTTACATTGCTGATAATCAGTTAGTTAATTTGTCAAAGTGTGAGTTTTGTCCTGTTTAAGGCACTATACACCCCGCCTCGCCCTGTCTGGAAAAGGTAATTACCATTTTAAAAAGGTGCCTTATATGCCAGGGTGTTTTGCAATACTTTTCAAAAAAGGATACACAAACAACCACAAAAAAACGCTAACTTATTGAAAGCCAGCGTTTGTTTGTGATCCCACCAAGAATCGAACTTGGATCTATAGTTTAGGAAACTACTATTCTATCCGTTGAACTATGGGACCAATATTAGAAAGTACTCAATCAGAAAACTGCCATTTGATATTGAGAATCAAATTTTGAACCTTATATCAGCAAACGAAACAGGCCGTTTCCTTTTTGGAATGCAAAAATATGCAAAAACCATTATCCTGGCAAATCATTCTAAAAATAATGTTCAACAAACCTGTTCTTTTATTCCATTGATTTTCAACGAATAATAAATTTACACTAAAAATACGGTTTTATGAATTGTGGTATTTACGTGAGACAATAGCCATTTCAGAAATATCATAATTTTTAGTTTCCAATAATTTAAAATATCTTGTAATGAATTTTAAACCTAAAATAAATTAAACATGGAAAAGAAGAACATAAACCGTAGAAAATTTATTGGAACTGGTTTGGCTGCTGCAGCTACTGTTTCTGTTGGAAAATCGCTGGCTTCGGAAAAAACCTTTGCACAAATTCCGGCTAAAAAGAATGACGAAAACCCGTTTAACCCGATTACATATAGTGCTATGCCTACCAACTCGTTTGGTAAAACAGGTTATAAAGTAGGTGTTTTGAGTTTGGGCGGCCAGGCAACAATAGAAATTAAAGGCAGGGAAGACGAGTCGGAAAAAATAATTAACCGCGCTATCGATCTTGGCATAAATTATATCGATACTGCTGCATCATACGGAAGGGGTGTCAGCCAGTTAAATATTGGGAGGGTAATGAAAACACGACGTAACGAAGTCTGGTTATCAACAAAAACCCACGATCGAACTTACGACGGTTCAATGAGACTACTCGAAGAGAGCCTGACAAATTTGCAAACAGATCATCTCGACACCTGGCAAATACACAATATTAAAACTCAGGATCAGGTTGATCAAATTTTTTCCAACGAAGGCGCAATGAAAGCCATGGAAAAAGCAAAATCAGAAGGAATAGTTCGCAAAATAGGTATTACCGGGCATTTTGAACCACTCGTGCTTTTAGAGGCTATAAAACGGTATCCTTTCGATTCAATTTTATTAGCAGTTAATGCAGCCGATGTGCATTACCTGAGTTTTAAAAACTACCTTTTACCAGAGGCGCAGAGACAAGGGATTGCAATTATTGGAATGAAAATCGCCACCCGTGGCCGCATGCTTTCCTGCTGGACCCCACCCCCACTGGAAGAACAAACTGATGACCGAAACCGCACCCCATTATCGGGAACAGTTTCAATAAAAGAAGCATTAACTTACAATATGAGTTTACCAGTAAGTACTTCAATAATTGGGGTTGATAGTGTGGCACAAATCGAAGAAAATGTAAAAATTGCCTCTGGATTTTCTCCATTGAGCCAGGAGCAAATGGAAGAAATTGAATTTAAAACATTGCCCATTGTTCGCCAGGGATTGTATTTCCGCCGTTGGGATGTTGGTGCTTAAAATAAAGTAATAAACTGATTAAAATTTATTCGCGTTTCATGGCCTTAAAATGCCATGAAACGCTTTTTGTAAATCATATTTCTATTAAAAATTTCATTCTCTGACCCCGTCCAAAACCACTTTTCTGCAAAAATTTTTATGCTTAATATTAAACACCGTTTAAATTTACCAATCGGTTTTACTATACTTGTGTTTTCAATTAAATTTTAAAAATTTGAAAGATGTTTAGATTAATTTCGTTGTTTTTGGTGGTTGTGGGATTGTTAATTATTAATACCGTAGAAGGTGAAGAACCGGAAAAAAGAGTAAATGAAATTCACAATAAAGCACTTACCGTTGACACCCACTGCGACACACCGATGTTATTATTAAGGGAGAATTTCGATATCGGTAAACGAAATGCCCCTCCGCAAAACAGGGTTGATTTTCCAGGGATGAAAGAAGGCGGACTAGATGCTATCTTTTTTGCCGCTTTTACAAGCCAGCGTGAGCGAACCCCGGAAAATACCGAAGCGGCCTACCAAACAGCAAATAAAATGATAGATGCCACTTTTGATGCCTGCAAAAAGTACAGCGAAATGGCTGAGGTTGCAACCACTTCGGAAGATGCTACACGAATTGAAGCCGCAGGGAAACGGGCCATATATATTGGAATGGAAAATGGGTTTCCTCTCGGATCTGATATAAAAAGGGTAACTGAATTTTACAATCGCGGGGTTCGTTATATTACGCTGTGCCATTCGTCGAACAATGACATTTGCGACTCCTCAACAGATCGCGTTGGGCAGGAACACAACGGGCTTAGTAGATTTGGGAAAAAAGTGGTAAGGGAAATGAATAAACTGGGAATGATAATCGATGTCTCCCACATTTCTGACAAATCGTTTTTTGATGTAATAAAATACAGCAAAGCACCAATAATTGCATCCCATTCAAGTGTTCGTTCAATTGCCCACCACAACCGAAATATGAACGATGAAATGATCAAGGCACTTGCTAAAAACAAAGGCGTCATTCAAATCTGCCTGCTCGACGTTTATATTAAAGACCCAGACACAACAACCGTTCGTTATCAAAAGGAAAAAGAATTGAGAGAAATTTTTAATACTACTTTTAATTCGATGAATGATGATGGAAAAAATAAAGTTCGTAGCAGATGGCGCGAAATAAGGGAGAAATACCCCCGCGAATTACCAACTGTTGCCGATTATGTAGATCATATTGATTATGTAAAAAACCTCGTTGGAATTGATTACGTAGGAATTGGCAGTGACTTTGACGGTGGGGGCGGATTGGCCGATTGTGCGGATGTAAGCCATTTCCCAAACATTACCATGGAAATGTTAAAACGCGATTACACAGAAGAAGAAATTCTAAAGGTCTGGGGAGGAAACTTCTTTAGGGTATTTAGAGAAAATGAAAGCCTTGCGAAAATAAATTAATATTCAAAAATACTTCTTCAGATATTGATTTTTTTAGTGGGACAATACTGGATTCGAACCAGTGACTTCTATCCTGTCATCCGTCAGTTGACCACAGCCGTTAACTTAAGAGCCCCAACAAATTTCTATAAAATACCCTGTGCCAATAGTTCATGGCTTCTTGTAAAACAATGAACCCAAATTTTTAATTATCAGTTTTGAAAGGCGGGTGTAGGTTTAGACTAAAGCATAAAGTCTCTGGGAATTATGTTTAAAATAGAACATAATACCAATTTGAAACCAAAATGTCAAAGCAATATTCCGAGAGGAAAAACAGTAGAAATGGTCTTTTCCTTGTGAGAAAAAATCAGCGGGAACATTACATCATTTTATTGTCCAAGCTCTTTAGCTTTCGTTTTAATTGATTTTGTTATTTGATTTGATTCTTGCATCTTTATAAAAATATAAAACTAACAAAATGAACTTAAACCGACGTAATTTTTTAAAATCTGCTTCTGTGGCAACTGCCGGGGCAATCACTTTGAATTCGTGTAAATCAACTTCCCCGGAACAAATAATAGATTATTCAAAATTGGATGAAGTATTAGCGCAACCTATTTTGAAAAGAGAACTATTTCCCAACCCAATAATTATAGAAACATTAGAGTTATTACGATTTAAAAATAATTTTTTGTGCAGGGTTCGTTCTACCGACGGTGCAGTGGGGATTTCAGTCGGGAACAATGCTCAGTTGGAATCGGTTTGGCCAATTTTCACTGTTCGTTTACAGCCCTTTTTCCCTGGTAAAGACGCGCGCGATTTGGAAAAATTGTTAGATGAAGTTTATGTTTACAAAAGTAATTACAAATTACAAAATTTAGCAATGTGGGTACCTTTGGCAACTATCGAATTTGCTATTCTTGATTTGTTAGGAAGAATTGCCGGTAAGTCGTTCGGTGAATTAATTGGTGAAATTTATAATCCAAAAATTGCCGTTTACCAGGCTAACAATTTCAGGGGGAAATCGGCACAAGAATCGATAGTTGGGATAAAAGAGCAGGTTGAAGAAACCCAGGCGAAAGCCGTTAAATATAAAATCGGCGGGAGAATGAGCAACAATGCGGATTATCCTCCCGGACGAACAGAAGAGTTAATCCCGCTGGTAAGAAAAACATTTGGCGATCAAATGACAATTTATGCTGATTCAAACGGATCGTACACAGCCGCAGAAGCTATTCGGGTTGGTAAAATACTGGAAGAATATAAAACTGATTTTTACGAAGAACCGGTTCCATTCGATTGGTTAGAAGAAACAAAACAGGTTACCGATGCGGTAAATGTTCCGGTGGCAGGCGGAGAACAGGAACCGAGTTTACACAATTTTCGCTGGTTGATTGGCAACCAGGCTCTCGACATTGTTCAGCCCGATATGTTTTATTTTGGTGGAATGATTCGCTCGATGAAAGTGGCGTTAATGGCAGAAGCGTACGGAAAACAATGTGTTCCGCACATTTCGGGATCGGGACTTGGGTATTTATACATGATGCATTTTGTTTCTGCAATTCCAAATGCCGGTCCGTTTCACGAATTTAAAGGTTTTAATAAAAGTATTCCTTTAGAATGTACAACTTCAGCTTTAACAAGTAACGGTGGAATTGTAGATGTTCCAACCGGATCAGGATTAGGCGTTGAAATCGATCCTGATTTTATAGCAAAACATGAAATTGTAAAAGGGTAAAAAGGTTTTTTGCCCGTGCAACATTTATACTAAGAACTATGCGGTTCGCTTAGTGTTTGTTAGAAATATTTGTTTAATTATTTTGAAAAAACAAATTGACAAATTACTCGCTTAAAAACGGGTGAAATTTTATTTCTATTGAGATAATTATAAAAATCAAACTAACAGTACGATTGTGACTTTTTATCTGTTTTTATGAATAATACAAATAAATATACGACAATTAATAACTGATAATTGCCGATAAATTATACGATATAATTTAGAAAAACCTTTTGAATTTGAGGATATTAAAGTCATAAGCGTTACTTTTAACCAGTACAAAACAAACAGAACAGGATAATAAAAAGTTCCTATCAAAAAAAATAAAACTCTGGAATTGCATGAAAAAAGCAAGTATAAAAAAGAAGCATCAAAAAAACTTACAAAAAAATCCTTATACAAAATATTTGCCTTTGTTTATTTTTGTGGTATTACTATTTGCCACCTTTCTGATTTTTAATCAAAGCGCCAATTACAATTTTCTTAACTGGGATGATGATATTTATGTTACTAACAACCCTTTGGTTACTTCGGCAAATTGGGAACTGAGGGATATTTTTTTAAATCAAGTGGGTGGGAATTATCACCCTATAACAATTCTCTCTTTGGCTCTCAATTACAAAATATCAGGAATGAATCCTTCTTCCTACCACTATCTTAATTTACTGCTTCATTTAATAAATATTATTCTTGTTTTTAGCCTGATTGTCAGGTTTTCAAACGGGCAAAGATTAACGGCTTTTATTGTTGCAGCCATCTTCGCGTTACACCCGATGCATATTGAATCTGTTGTCTGGATTTCGGAGAGAAAAGATGTTTTATTTACGGTTTTTTTTCTTGGGGCATTTCTTTCCTGGATCGAATTTGCACAAAAAGGGAAGTGGAGTTATTATTTCATTACACTGCTTTTGTTCGTTTTTTCCTTGCTTTCAAAACCCACAGCAGTTTTGCTTCCTGTTATTCTGCTAGGTTATTCTTGGTACAAAAACAAGTTCGCCGATAAGTCATTGATTTTATCTCTTTTACCCTTTTTCCTATTTTCTATTGTATTCGGAATTATAACACTTTCGATACAAACTGATATAGGTGCAGCAGGTGAGATTCAAAATTCCAATTTTCTTTTTAAACTCAGTTTTGCCAGTTATGGCCTTCTGATGTACATTGTAAAATTCTTTGTCCCGGTACAGTTGTCAGCATTTTATCCATACCCTGCTTTAGTCTCAGGTTCATTGCCATTTATTTATTATTTAAGTTTATTGATAATTTCAGCCTTGACGGGTTTTGTAATATATTTTAGAAAAAGAATACCTCAAGTCCTTATTGGGTTATTCTTTTTTGTTGTCACTATTTCGCTAACTCTTCAATTTATATCGGTTGGAAATGCAATTATGGCCGATAGGTACACATATATACCTTATATTGGGCTGGCATACATATTTGGTTATTATGCAAACCGATGGATAAAAAATGGAAAATCTTCTAACAATAAAATTCGTCTTTTCTTATTAATTTTAGTTCTAATTGCCATGTCAGCCCTTACCAATAACCATATTCCGGTGTGGAAGAATAGTAGCTCACTTTGGCAAGATGTCATAAAAAAGAACGAAAATGTTGCGGTAGCCTGGAATAATCTCGGCCTGGATTTGAAAAATAATGGAAATACTCAGGAAGCTTTTACATATTTTGAAAAAGCAATTTCAATTAACAGCAATTATGCCGAAGCTTACAATAACAAAGGGCTTGTCCTTGCAAGGCTCAGGCAATTCGACAAAGCCATTGAAGCATACAACCGTGTAATTGAAATTAAGCCTGAATATTATAAGGCTTTCATTAATAGGGGAATATCATATATGAGCATGGGTGATTTAGATGCTGCCCTTTCAGATATTACTGCCGGATTAATAATAAATCCAGCATATAATTTGGGTTATCTTAATCGGGCAGCGGTATATCGGGGAATTAACAAGCCAGATGAAGCACTTTCGGATTACAATAAGGCCATTGAACTTAACCCATTGGCAGATATCAGTTATTACTTAAGGGCCAATTTTTATCAAAGTGTTAATAATCACGAAATGGCAATTGAAGATTATTCAAAAGCAATTGGCCTGAATTCTGGAAACCAGAATTATTTTGTGCAGAGAGCCAAATCTTATAATGCACTAGGCAAGTTTAATTTGGCAAAACAAGATCAGGACAGGGTAGGTAAATAATCGATTTTTTAAATGGAAATCACAACTGTATTAATTCAAATTAATGTTGTTCAAATTTTAAAAGAACCCTAATTCAAGCCTGGCTTCTTCGCTCATCATCGACTTTTCCCAAGGTGGTTCGAAAGTGATGTCAACATTAACATTTTCAATCCCCTCAACTGCACGCGCAGCAGCAGTTATGTCGTCAACTAAAATGTCAACAACCGGACATCCCGGGGCGGTTAAAGTCATTATAATATTAGCAATGTTATTTTCACCAACATCAACATTATAAATTAATCCGAGATCGTAAACATTAACCGGAATTTCCGGGTCGTAAACCTCTTTCAGGTTTTCTATAATTAAGTCAATTCTTTTATCCATTACTTATTCTCCTTTTTCTGCAATCCTATTAAAAGCAACAGCATATAAGCTAATTTGTTTTACCATGGCAAGCAGTCCGTTTGAGCGTGTTGGCGAGAGGTGTTGTTTTAATCCCAAATCGTCGATAAAATGGAGTTTGTTTTCTAATAATTCTTTTGGTGTCCTTCCCGAAACTACCCGCAACAATAAAGCTACCAACCCTTTTACGATTACGGCATCGCTTTCTCCCTGGAAATATATTTTACCACCTTTTTGTTCAGCCACCAGCCAAACCCGCGACTGGCACCCCTTAATTAAATTCTGGTCATTCTTGGTTTTGGGATCCAGATCTTCCAGTTCATTACCCAATTCAATTAAATAGGCATATTTATCCAACCAATCTTCGTACACTAAAAACTCTTCTAATATTTCTTGCTGAACCTCTTCTATTGTCATTGATTTATAAATTTAACTAGTGCAAATGTCGTAAAAATTTGATTTTCTACAACGATTCTTTCTTTTCTTATTAAGAAAGCTTCAAAATTAGCCATACTTTAAAGATTCCTTAAAACATAACACCCAATTTTTGTAATTTTATTGAACAAAAAATCAACACAAATATTTTTATTATGAACGATTTAGAAGGAACGAAAACGGAACAAAATCTATTAAAAGCATTTGCAGGTGAATCTCAGGCAAGAATGCGATACGACTATTTTGCAAGCCAGGCAAAAAAGGAAGGGCTTGAACAAATTGCAGCCATTTTTGCAGAAACCGCCCTGAATGAAAAAGAACATGCCAAAAGGTTTTTTAAATTTTTAGAAGGGAGAATGGTTGAGATTACCGCAACTTACCCAGCCGGGAAAATTGGGACTACGATGGAAAATCTAAAAGCTTCGGCGGAAGGAGAAAATGAGGAATGGACTGAACTTTACCCTGAATTTGCTAAAATAGCTGCAGAAGAAGGTTTCCGGGAAATTGCAACGGCTTTCAAAATGATTGCAAAAGTTGAAATGGCGCATGAAAATCGTTTTCGTACACTATATAATAATTTAGAAGAAGGCAAAGTATTTAAACGCGACGATAAAGTAGTTTGGAAATGCAGGAATTGCGGATTTATTCATGAAGCTGCGGCATCTCCCAAAATGTGTCCTGCCTGTTTGCATCCTCAATCGTTTTTCGAAATTAAGGAGTCTAACTATTAGTAGTGTTCTAAAATTTATCCCCCTACATTTTTTTGATTTAGAAGTACTATTCGTAGCTGGTTCAATAAATTAATTGAATTGATATTATCTGTTAAAAGAGTTCAACTTACTCAAATACTTACCAATAATGTCAAACTCAAGATTTATAACTGTACCTACTTTAAAGGTGTGAAAATTGGTTACTTCCTGGGTAAAAGGAATAATTGCAACCTGAAAGGATTTGTCTTTTGAGTTCACAACTGTGAGACTGACACCATTTACTGTTACCGAGCCTTTTTCAACAGTCATGTAACCTTTTTGGGCCGCTTCCAAATTGAATTCGTACTCGAAAGTATAATACCAACTTCCATCGGCTTCTTCTACTTTTGTACAAGTTGCTGTTTGATCAACGTGCCCCTGAACAATATGCCCGTCCAAACGGCCATTCATCATCATACTACGTTCGAGGTTAACTTTTGAATCCACTTCGAGCAATCCTAAATTCGACTTCAGGAGTGTTTCCTTAATTGCAGTAACTTTGTAAAGTTTTTCAGCTTTGTTGACCCAAACTACGGTTAAACAAACACCATTGTGCGATAAACTTTGATCAACTTTTAATTTATCGGCAAACGAGCAGGTTAAAGTAAAATGTACATTTTCCTGGTCTTTCTCAATTGCTACAACTGTTCCGTATTCTTCTACTATTCCTGAAAACATGATAGTTTAAAGTTTAAAGATTAAAGTTTCGAGTGAACCGGTTCCACTTAAAATTAAATAGTTATTATCATTTTTAAAATCCAAATTCCAAAAATCAAATCTCAAATGAGTACTAATTCTCAGATATTTGAAACCAAAGATTACTTCGAACGCAACAAAAATTGGATATTGTTTTTTGCTTCCCTTACAATCTATTTTAAATTCCAATCAACTCCCTCTTTGGTGTCTTTTAATTCAATCCCGAGTGCATTTAACTCATCGCGGATTTTATCTGCAGTGCCCCAATCTTTGTTTGTTTTGGCATTTTTCCTTAGTTCCAAAAGCAACTCAACAGTTCCTGCTAAAATTTCGCCACCACTGGTTTCAACATTGTTTTCCTCTTTAAAACCTAACACATCGAAAACCATACTATTGAAAAAAGATCTCAATTCTACTAAATCTTCTGCCGAAATTTTTTCTTTCCCGGCTTTTATTAAATTGGTCATTTTCACACCATCGAAAAGGTGTGCAATTGCAATGGGGCTATTTAAATCGTCGTTTAAAGCATCGAAACACTTTTCTTTTAAGGGATTAAAATCTATCGATGATTTTTCTGATGGTGACAATTCATCTAAAGTTTTTATAGCGGCCATTAATCGTTCTAAACCTTTCCCCGATGCTTTCAACGCTTCATTAGAAAAATCTATAGTACTGCGGTAATGTGCCTGTAAAATAAAAAAACGGATGGTCATTGGCGAATATGCCTGTTCCAGGATTTTATGCTTGCCTTTAAACAATTCTTCCAGGGTTATAAAGTTCCCCAGCGATCGAGCCATTTTTTGCCCGTTAATCTTAATCATATTATTGTGCATCCAGTAACGCACTGATTCTTCGCCCAGACTTGCAGTTGATTGTGCAATTTCGCACTCGTGATGTGGGAAAGTTAAATCCATACCGCCACCATGAATATCAAACTGCTTGCCAAGGTATTTTGTACTCATAGCAGAACATTCGAGGTGCCAACCCGGGAATCCATCGCTCCATTTCGAGGGCCAACGCATAATATGTTCGGGCGATGCTTTTTTCCATAAAGCAAAATCGAATGAATTCTTTTTTTCACTCTGCCCCTCCAGTTCCCGCGTGTTAGTTTTTATATCATCTAAATTCCTTCCCGACAATTTTCCATATTGAAATTTCTGGTTGTATTTTTCAACGTCAAAGTAAACAGAACCATTTGCTTCGTAACCATAACCATTTTTTACAATGGAATCAATCATTTGTTGTTGCTCGATAATATGGCCCGACGCCCGTGGTTCGATACTAGGCTGAAGTACATTTAAAGCATCCATATTATGATGAAACGAGTTCATATATTTTTGGACAACTTCCATAGGTTCTAATTGTTCGATGCGGGCTTTTTTTGCAATTCGGTCTTCGCCAGTTCCCTCCACTTCATCTTCCAAATGCCCAACGTCAGTAATGTTCCGAACGTACCGCACTTTTAACCCTAAAAATGTAAGGTAACGAAAAAGCAAATCGAATGTTATAAACGGGCGGGCGTGGCCTAAATGCGAATCGCTATAAACGGTTGGACCGCAAACATATAGTCCTACTTTCCCTTCAACCTGGGGTTTAAATTCTTCTTTTGCCCGGGTTAGTGTATTATAAATAACCAATTTATTTCCCATAATTTATCGATACGAAATGAGATTTGCAAAGGTAAAATAAAATGAAAGACAATTGAATTCGAAAGACCTCAAAAATAAGATTCTATATTTCCGATGAAGTTTCCAGTGGTGTTGGATTTTCATGTGTCTCATCCTGGACTTCTTCGTCTGTTTTGTTGAAATATTTCCGGTAAAAAATTAAAATTGCAAAAATACCAATGGTAATCGATGAGTCGGCAATATTAAAAACCGGTCTAAAAAAGATAAATTGGTTTCCACCCCAAAACGGAAACCAATCGGGATAGTAGCCATTTATTAATGGGAAATAAAACATGTCAACAACTTTCCCGTGCAAAAACCCGGCATAACCACCACCTTCTGGAAATAGAGTGGCCACTTGCCCAAAACTGTGATTGAAAATTAAACCATAAAAAAGACTATCGATAATATTGCCAATAGCACCTGCAAAAATAAACGATATACTCATTATAAACCCAAATGGTATTTCTTTCTGTTTCGCCAATTTAAAAAGATACCAACCAATGGCAACAACAGCAATGATCCGAAAGATACTAAGAGAAATTTTACCATATTCGCCGGCGAATTCAAAACCAAAGGCCATGCCGTTATTTTCAACAAAATGAAGGATAAACCATTTAAAGAGAACGATTTCATCGCCAATTGACATAGATGTTTTAATCCAGATTTTAAGTATCTGGTCGGTAATTAATATTAAAAAAATAACAATCAGTAATTTATTACGGCGCGAAATGTTCATGGTATTTAAATAAAAATGCCCCCGGTTTATTCATAAAAAGCGAATAATCCGCAGAGCAAATACATTTTTTGTTACTTCTGATTCTTTTTTGCACTTATACAAAGTGTGGCATGTGGAACTGCACGCAGTCTTTCCTTTGAAATTAAGCCACCAGTGTCGCGGCAAATCCCATAAGTTTTATTTTCGATTCGTACCATTGCAGCCTGTAAATGTTGTATAAATTTTAGTTGACGTTGGGCCAACTTACCTGCTTCTTCTTTCGAGAGTGTGGCTGCCCCTTCTTCCAAAACTTTAAATGTTGGAGAAGTGTCCTGCGTATCGTTTCCGTCGCTTTGAGTCAATGAATTTCTATACATCTCATAATCTTCCTGGGCCATTTCCAGTTTTTTTAAAATGAGCTCTTTAAATTCAATTAACTCCTCATCTGAATATCTGTTTTTTTCTCCCATAACAAAGGATTTTAATTCGTTCCTACTTTTTAATGCGCCACAAAATTAATAAATATTCAACACCAAATTTAGGTCAAACAACATATCAGTTTTTTAGTTTTTCAACCAAAATTTTTGTGTTTACTTCTGCATCAATTTCAACTTCTTTTGCCTTATCATCTGTCAAATTATCAACCAATTGCAACCCTGCAGCCAAAGTTTGCGTGCAAATATAGTCTTTCTGGATTAATACCGCGTCATTAATTTTATCCTGTTTTAAAATCGTTAAACTTATCCTATCTGTAACTTCAAAGTTATTTTCTTTACGTAGATTTTGGATCTTATTTACAAATTCACGGGCAATTCCTTCTTGTTTTAGTTCTTCTGTAATATTAATATCAAGGGCGATGGTCATCTGCCCCTCCGAGGCGACTGTCCATCCTGGGATATCCTCGGTTTGAATTTCGACATCTTCTAAAGATAATTCGATGTTTTCTTCGCCAATAGAAATATTATAAGTTCCCGTTTTTTCGAAAATTGAAATATCCGATTGGCTAAAGCGGGTTACTTCTCCAGCAATAAGTTTCATCAGTTTTCCGAATTTCGGTCCCAATGTTTTAAAATTTGGCTTTAATTTCTTTTTAATTATTCCGGCCGTATCGGTCAGATATTCAACCTCTTTAACGTTCACTTCCGACAGGACAATATTTTTGATTGCATCAAATTGCTCCCTAAACGGTGGATTAAGAACTGGCATCATTATTTTTGCAAGTGGTTGGCGCACTTTTAATTTCTCTTTTCTCCTGAGTGCCAAAATCATGGATGAGGCTTTTTGTGCAATGGCCATTTTTTCTTCCAAATCTTTGTCGATCAAGTCTTCGTTAAGTGCAGGGAAATCTACTAAATGCACGCTCTGATCGGTTTCTTTTTGGGTAATTTTATTGAGATCGGCAAACAACAAATCGGCGTAAAATGGTGCAATTGGCGCCATTAATTTTGCCACCGTGGTTAAACAAGTATATAAAGTTTGGTACGCTGAAATTTTATCGCTTGAATATTCTCCACCCCAATATCTTTTTCTACTTAAACGGACAAACCAGTTACTTAAATTTTCTGAAACGAATTCAGAAATGGCACGCCCTGCACGAGTGGGTTCATAATTTTCGTAACTCTCGCCAACTTCTTTTAATAAAGAATTTAAAAGAGATATTACCCAGCGATCAATTTCAGGGCGCTGTTCCATCGATATTTCTTCTTCAGAATAAGTAAATCCGTCAACATTTGCATAAAGTGCAAAGAAATTGTACGTATTATATAATGTCCCGAAGAATTTACGTTTCACTTCTTCAACACCTGAGATATCAAATTTTAGGTTGTCCCAGGGTTGTGCATTGGTTATCATATACCAACGCAAGGGGTCTGACCCATATTTTTCGATAGTAGAAAACGGGTCAACAGCATTTCCCAAACGCTTCGACATTTTATTTCCCGCGCTATCTAACACCAGCCCGTTTGAAATAATATTTTTGAATGCAACCGACTCTCCAATCATTGTTGCAATTGCATGCAAAGTAAAAAACCAACCCCTTGTTTGGTCAACTCCCTCTGCAATAAAATCGGCCGGGAATAAAGCCCCACCCCGACCCTCCCCAAAGGGGAGGGAGTTAAGAACAGAAGTGATTTTATTGAGAACGCCTTCAGTATTATTTATTACCTCTTCATTAGTAAATCGAATAATGGCAAAACCTAATTCTTCGAGTATTTCAGTTCGCTGTTTGTCTGAAATTTTTACTTCAGGCAACGAGTGATAACCTCCATCAATTTCAACTATTAATTGTTTTTCTAAACAAACAAAATCGGCAATAAACTGATCAATAATATGTTGCTGCCTGAATTTATATCCGGCTAAATTTTTGTTTTTAAGATTTTGCCAAAGAAAAACTTCTGCCTCAGTTGGATTTTCTTTTTGTTTTTTTGCCAACTCTTTTAAAAGCCCATTACTTGAATCTCTTGCAGTTTGCCATTTTGGGGTTCTTCTTTCTCCCCCTTGGGAGAGTAAGTGGGGGCTTTCAAACGGATAGTGACGTTGGGCAAATGGCATCGCACCCGAATCGAACCAAACATCAATTAAATCTGGCTCACGAAACATTTTTTGCCCCGAAGCTGAAATCAAAATTATTTTATCGACATAAGGTTTGTGTAAGTCTGCTTTGTCGTAATTTTCTTTTGTATTATTCCCAACTTCAAAACCTTCGTAAGGATTTTCGTCCATAAAACCGGCTGCCATGGCTTTTTTAATTTCGGCCATTAATTCTTCTGTTGAACCAATACAAATTTCCTCCGAACCATCTTCGGTTCTCCAAATTGGAAGTGGTGTTCCCCAGAAACGCGAGCGGCTTAAATTCCAGTCAACAAGATTTTCCAACCAGTTACCAAACCTTCCTGTTCCGGTTGATTTTGGTTTCCAGTTAATGGTGTTATTTAGTTCCACCATTTTGTCTTTAACGGCTGTTGTTTTTATAAACCACGAATCGAGAGGGTAGTATAAAACCGGTTTATCGGTGCGCCAGCAATGAGGATAACTGTGTGTATGCTTTTCAATTTTAAAGGCCTTGTTTTCCTGTTTCAGCATTATTGCAATATCCACATCAACAGTCGGTGCATCATCTTCCAGCTTGTCGTCGTATTCGTTTTTAACTGATCTGCCGGCAAAATCGTGATACTTTTCTGTGTTTACATATTTTTCAACAAAAGCGCTATCTAATTCTTTAGTAGGGTAAAACCTGCCTTTTTTATCGACCAGGGCTTGTGTTTTGCCCTCTGAATCTTCAACAATTAATGGTGAAATCCCGTTTTGTTTTGCAACCCGATCATCGTCGGCACCAAAAGTAGGAGCGATATGAACTATTCCTGTACCGTCTTCAATAGTTACAAAATCTCCGGTAATAACTTCAAAAGCCTTTCCTTTTGGTTTTACCCATTCAATTAATTGTTCGTATTGAACACCGGCCAGATCTTTCCCTGAATATTCATTTAAAACTTTATAAGGGATTTTTTTGTCGCCAGGTTTATATTCTTCAAATGATAAATCTTCATTTTTCGAATTAAAATAAACCGGAAATAAATCTTTTGCTAAAATAACGGTTACAGGAATTCCGGTGTAAGGATTAAACGTTTTTATTTTTACATATTTAATTCCGGGGCCAACACAAAGAGCGGTATTCGATGGAAGAGTCCAGGGAGTAGTAGTCCATGCTAAAAAATATACATCAGTATCTGTTCCCTCAAAAAGAAATTCCGATTTTCCGTTTCTGATGGTTTTGAACTGGGCAATTGCAGTTGTATCTTTTACATCGCGGTAACAACCAGGCTGATTTAATTCGTGCGAACTTAAACCGGTTCCGGCAGCCGGCGAGTAAGGTTGAATTGAATATCCTTTATACAGCAATCCTTTACTGTATATTTTTTTAAGTAGCCACCAAACAGTTTCAATGTACCTATTATCAAAGGTTACGTATGGGTCGTCCATGTTTACCCAGTAACCCATAATACGGGTCAAATCTTCCCATTCGCGGGTATATTTCATCACCTCGGTGCGGCACGACTGATTGTATTCTTCAACAGAAATCTTTTTCCCAATATCTTCTTTGGTAATATTTAGTGCTTTTTCTACACTCAATTCCACGGGCAAACCGTGTGTGTCCCACCCTGCTTTTCGGTGTACACGAAAACCTTTCATGGTTTTGTAGCGACAAAAAATATCTTTAATTGCCCTCGCCATAACATGATGAATTCCCGGCATTCCGTTTGCCGATGGCGGACCTTCGTAAAATACAAATGTTGGACGACCTTCGCGGGTAGAAATACTTTTGTGAAAAGTATCATCTTCCTCCCAACGATTTAGCACATCTTTGTTTATCTGCGAGAGATCTAATTGCTTGTATTCCTGAAACCTATTACCCATAAGAAAAACTCTAATCTTCTGATTTTAAAAAATATGCAAATATAGGATTTTTCAGGCAGGCTGCCTTTCATTTAAAAATAAAATCAAACTCCTGGAATCGGGTAAATATTGAATTAAAATAAATTAAATATAACATTCACTCATTTAACTGACATTGAGCTGGTTTCAAAGAGAGAAGGTGAAAAAATGAACAAATGTGTTGCTTTAAAAAAATCAATGGTTTAATTATAAACTATACTCCTTGTAAACCAAATGCAGACCGCCAAAACATTCTATACTAGAATATTAGTATTATTTTGTTATCCCTTAATTACAAGTTCAATTTATTTGAGACAATTTGACTTACATCATTGAAGGGATATTAGATCCTATATATTTACATTTTTGTTGCCTGAAAAAATGACCGTATTTTTTTGAATCAAATTAATCCAATTCCTATTACGTGATTAAATCGTAAAATGAATTTCCCAAGTATATATTTTGCGAGTTGTTTCCATTTCAAAAAAGTTTAACTTTATACACATAGATAATCATGAAATTACTGAGTGGCTTTAAACTTTTCGCAAGCCCTAACCCAGATAAACGGGAAAAGACAAATCTCAAAAAAACAAATAACAGATAAGTTTCAATTTTTTAAATATCCAAATTCTAAACTATTCCTTATTATGTTTCAAACAATTTGTAATTTTGATATTGATTTTTGTGATTTATCAGTCAAGTGCCAGACAGGTTTGTAATTTGATAATTGTTATTTGTTATTTTCTGCAAAAAAACAAATTTTAGAAATAAGATTCAAAGTAAACAACACAACTCTGCGGTTAATTTAACTAAGATGCAAGATTCAAATCAAATATCGAAATCAATAAAAGCAAAAGCAAAAGAACTTGGACTTTTAGAGTGTTCCATTATTGCGGCAGATTCTCTCCCAAAAGAAAAAGACCGTTTCCAAAAATGGTTGTTTAACAAAATGCATGGAGAAATGGCTTACATGGCGCGCAATATTGAAAAAAGATTGGATCCGCGATTGTTGTTTGAAAATGCCAAAACCATTATTGTTGTCCTTCAAAATTATTTTCCACAAGAGGCACAAAAAAAATTAAACACACCCATTATTTCAAAATATGCATACGGAACCGATTATCATTTTGTAATGAAAGACAAATTGAAAAAATTGCTCCGTTTTATTCAGCAAGAAATTCAAGTTTGCAATGGCCGGCCATTTGTTGACTCGGCACCCGTTTTGGAGCGTGCCTGGGCGAGTCGTGCCGGTTTGGGCTGGATAGGAAAAAACAGTAACCTCATTTCGGTAAATCATGGCAGCTTCTTTTTTATTGGCGAACTGATTTTGGATATCGAATTGCCGTTTGATGAAATTAAAATTGTGCACGACCACTGCGGCACCTGCACACGTTGCATTGACGCCTGCCCAACAAAAGCAATAGTTGCCAACCGGATTATTGATGCCCGCTTATGTATCTCGTACCAAACCATTGAAATAAAAGGAGAAATAGATAAAACACTAAAAGGGCAATTTGAAAACCAGGTTTTTGGTTGCGACATTTGCCAGGATGTGTGCCCCTGGAATCTGAAATCGGAACCAAACAATGAACCCGATTTTCAGCCAAATCCGAAATTAATGGAACTTGATAATTCTGATTGGCACAAAATGGAAAAACCTTTATTTAATGAATTGTTTAAAAACTCAGCAGTTAAAAGGGCCGGTTTTAAGGGACTAAAAAGAAATCTGGAATTTATTCAAACTTCAAAAAATGGATAGAAAGTTTGAATACGAAACCATACTTATAAAAGGGGCTCAGAATGGGGTTTTTGCTGAATTCCCCTTCGAAAGCGCAAAAGAATTTGGAACTCGAAAAGCAGTGAGTGTAAAAGCTGTTTTTGATGGGGAAACATATTTTATGAGCCTTTTGCCAACCGGGAACGGAACTCATTGGTTGCACGTAAAAAAAGACATTCGGCTGGCTATCGGAAAAGACGAAGGAGATTCTGTAAAAATTGTAGTTGAAAAAGACGAATCGCCGAAAACCATGGAAATGCCTGAATACTTGCAATGGTTGCTGGAAAACGATCTTAAAATGATGGGGGCATTTCATAAACTTTCTTTTTCAGCAAAAAAATTCTGGACCGGGTTTGTGTCAGAGCCAAAAACCGACGATGCTAAAGTGAAACGGATAAACCGTCTATTTGAAGTACTGAGGGAAAATAATAAAAGTAGCAAGGATAAGTAGCAAGCAATTGTTTAAAAATACGTTTTTTAATAAAGGGCAATTATTATGAAAAACTTAATTTTTGTGGCAACAATTTTTATGTTATTGATGTCGTGCGAAAAAGATGACAACGATTTTTCTGATGGTATTGACTTTAAACAGGAAATGCGCGATTTTGTTATTGGAATAAGCAATTCTGCAAAATCCATAAATCCCGGTTTTATAATTATTCCGCAAAATGGTATTGAATTGGTAACTATTTCGGGAGAAGAAAATGCAATGCCCGACACTGCTTATTTAAATGCAATTGACGGGAATGGCCAGGAAGATTTACTTTATGGATATGATAATGACAACGAGGCAACCCCAACAAATGAAACTGAATATTTATTGTCGTTTTTAGAAATCTCAATGAATTCGGGGAACACAATTTTGGTAACTGATTACTGTTCCACACCTTCAAAAATTGATAATTCGTACACACAAAACAGCAACAAAAAATTTATTTCCTTTGCTGCCGACCAACGCGAACTTAATAATATCCCAAATTATCCAAGCCCAATTTTTAGAAATAATAACGATAATATTAACTCTCTTGAAGAAGTGAAAAATTTCCTGTATTTAATAAACCCAGAAAAATTTTCAACAAAAGCGATTTTTGTTGATGCAGTAACTTCAACAAATTACGATTTATTAATTATGGATTTATTTTTTATCGATGGAACTGAATTTTCATTAGCGGAAATAAACCAACTGAAAAACAAATTTAACGGAGGCAAACGTTTGGTAATTTGCTACTTGTCGGTTGGTGAAGCAGAAAATTACAGATATTATTGGCAAGAAAGCTGGAACATAAATAATCCTTCGTGGCTTGGCGATGAAAACCCAGAATGGAAAGAAAATTTTAAAGTGAAATTTTGGCAAAACGAGTGGCAGGATATTATTTACGGCAACGAAAATTCGTATCTAAAAAAAATCATTAATAGTGGTTTCGATGGTGTTTATTTAGATATTATCGATGCTTTTGAATATTACGAAACTGCCAGCCGCTAAAATAAATATTGACTAAAATACTTCGAGTTACAAAGTCTTGCAGAAGTAATTGCCAAAAATGGAAAGTGCTTTATATTTTTTTCACGCAAAGGCGCAAAGAAAACGCAAAGTGTAAATCGGTTTAATTTATTCTTCTTTGCGCTCTTCGCGAATACCTCTGCGGGCTTTGCGTGAAATCTTTTTACCACCATTAATATTCATGCTAAATATTATCGATGCAAATGAAATTACCGAAAATGCAGTCGAAGTTTTTCAAAAAGATAAGATCGAATCTTTAATCGCTTTAATTGACTCTGATGAATTTACGTTAAAAGAGAAAAATAAAGCAATTTGGACTCTGGGGGTTTTAAAAGATAAACGTGCCCATGCAAAACTTAAATCTTTATTGACCGGTGAGAAGTGTGATCATGGTAAAGAATTATGTCAGAGCGAAATTAAAAAGGCGATTTTAAAAATCAAGGGTGAGTTTAAAGGATCGTGGCAGGTTTCCAGATGATTAGCCATTTTTTTATAAAGTATTTCATTTTATTCAGAGAGTGAAAATAAAGCTAATTTTTGAATTAATAAGGAACAATTTTTGTAGCTTGACAACAACTTTCAATTACTGCTGCAATGATATCCAAAATCTACCATCTCGCTATTACATTGCTTTTTATTTCTTCGGGTTCCTTTGCTCAAAACATCAACACTTATTTCGAAAAACAACAAACAATTCCCTTTCAAAAACTATATCTCCACACTGACAGAGAGTTTTATTTTCTCGGTGATACGATTTGGTTGAGTGGATATTTACTCGATGGTAAAACACATTCTCCCGTACTGAATGACCAGAATCTATATGTTGATTTAATTGATTCCTTGGGAACTGTTGTTACTTCAGAAATGTTCCCAAATTTCAAAGGCTTTTCTGAGGGAAATATTCCATTGACTGATACTTCTTTAATTGGAAATATTGTTCTTCGGGCCTACACAAATTATCTACAGAACTTTGGAGAAGAATGTTTTTTCTACAAAACATTAACCATTGATAAGACTAAAAATTCGTTCGAAATTGGTAACGATAGTTTTAATGAAAATAATAAAAAAGTCGCAAATTTTCACGTTGAATTTTTCCCGGAAAGCGGTATTCTTTTGGAGAATACACTCAATGTTGTCGCCGTTAAAATTATCGATGAAAAAGGACAAGGAGTAAATACAAACGGTTCAGTTGTAGATAATAAAAACCGCATTGTTGCACGTTTTAAAACTATTTACAAAGGACTTGGGAAATTTTACTTTCATCCGAACTCAGCTGATAAATATAAAACTGTTTTGGATTCGTTTCCCCAACATCAACAAAAGTTTATTCAGCCTGAAAAATCCGGCATAAAGTTGCAGATTATTGAAAGTAATGAAAACGGTTTGGATGTTAGTATTTTTTCCAGCCCAAAAAAAAGTGAAGCGAAAGTTTATACTCTTGCCTGCGCGAACCGAGGAGAAGTGTTGTTCTATCGCGAAATTGAACTTGCAGAACATCGTGGTTTACTTAAGGTAGATAAAAACTTACTGGGGCAAGGCATAAATCGTTTTGTTTTGTTTAACGAAGACCTAAATCCGATTTCTGATCGTTTGTATTTTAACAATAATATTGAAATAAATTCTCTTCAAATTGAATTACCCAAATCTGTTTTTCCAAACCGTAGTCAGGTAAATTTAAAATTAGTTGCAAATACTGACTGGGAATCCGAGAGTGCAAGGTTATCTATTGCTGTTGTAAACGAGAACAGCCTTAACGCTTTTGGTGAGACACAAAATATGATGTCACGGCTTTTTCTCGATTCTGAACTTCGGGGAACTATCAAATCTCCTCTTGATTATTTTAAAGATGAACCTGAAATTTCTTCACTGCAAAAACTGGATTTGCTGATGTTAACGCACGGTTGGAGCAAATATATTTGGAATCATGTAGCTGAAATACAGGATACAGATTTTGAATTTCCGGTTACTTCCGGATTAGATATTAATGGATATGTGAAAAACTTATGGAGGAAAAAACGGATTGAAAAGAGCGAAGTTATTCTTACGATTAAAAACGACAGCTTATATACATTTTGGGAAACTACTGATAAGGAAGGTCGTTTTTCTTTTAAACATATTTATCTGTCTGATTCAGCCGAGATTACCCTTATGGCGAGGAAAAGCAACGAAAACCAGAATACACAGATAGTTCTTGAGCAGGTTAAATACAATGTTCCTGATTTTAGTTTGGAGAAATTTAATCATTTATTTTACGAAAACAGGATACCCATGGATTTGTACCGCCAGAACTATTATGCCCGGCTCAGCGAAAAGGAGTTTGAGCCTGAAAAAGTTGTGATATTAATTAAAGAAGTAGAGGTGAAAGCTAAGTTTCGGAAGAAAGAAGAAGTTAAATTTTCTCAGATTTATTCTGAATCTGATTATTCAATAAAAACTACAGAGGCAGATTTTATGTACAAAAATCTAAAAGATTTTCTCTTTGCTAAAGCTCCTGTAATGTTTGGCTCCCGTCCCCCGGGAACAATTAACGCTGGTGGAAGCATACTCTTTTATATTGATGGAATTCCTACGGAAGAGAGGATTGTTATGGGAGAACAAAGTATTATTTCTGTTTCCTATATTGATAGAGTTGACGTAATAAAAAGAACCAATCCAACAGGTACAACTTTGTTTGGAGCAAGAGGAGCAAATGGCGTTGTTTTTATCTACACCAAAAGAGGAATCCCTGAACAGGAGAGAGAGAAATACCTAAAAGGTCTGTTAACTCAAAAAATTAAAGGATTTTCTAAATACCGGGAATTTTATTCGCCAAAATACACACCAGAGAATATTGATTCTGAAAAACCAGATTACCGCACAACATTGTATTGGAATTCATCCGTAAGCCTTGAAAATGGGGAAGCAGAAATATCTTTCTTTACATCCGACGACATTGCCCGTTTTAAGGTTTTGGTTGAAGGTATAACCCAAAATGGAAAGATTTATTTGGGAAGCGAGGAATTTGTCGTGAATTCCCGTAATGATCGTCAAAAACTAAACAGCCATGAAAAAGACTAAAATTTTCAAATTAATTTTTATTTTTATTTTGGTGACAAGCAATGTATTTGCTCAAAACATAAATAATTATTTCGAATCCCAACAAAATAACCTTTTCCAAAAACTATATCTCCACACTGATCGAGAATTTTATTTTGAAGGAGACACGCTTTGGTTTGCTGCTTATTTACTGGAAGGAAAAACGAACAAACCCGAATCTGAATCGTGTAATTTGTATGTCGATTTAATTAATGCCGAGGGTGAAATTGTAAACGATGAACTGTTCCTGATTCAAAACGGATCTGGTTCCGGTTACCTTTCTTTTTCTGATACAGTAATATCAGAAGGAAATTATCTTTTGCGTGCCTACACAGATTATCTGAAAAATTTTGGAAATGATGTATTTTTTACCAAAACCATTCATATTTCATCAGTTAAGAATTCATTTGAATTATTAGCGGCAGACACCAATAAAACTATTTCCACTCAAATCGATGTTTCATTTTTACCCGAAGGTGGTTTTTTGCTTGCCGATGAATCAAATTGTGTGGCTTTCAAAGCAGTTGACCAATTCGGGAAAGGAAAAGATATTTCAGGAAATCTGCTGGATGAGAACGGAGATTTGATTTTAACTTTTAAATCGGTTTACAAAGGAGCCGGTAAATTTTATTTCTACCCAAAACCAGGAAAAACCTACACCACAAAAATCGATGGTTTTCCAAACCTTGCATTTCAGCTTCCCGAAATCAGGGAAAGTGGTGCAAAATTAAAATTGGTAAACCAGGAAAAGAAAAAACTACAAATGGTTGTTCAGGCTAAAAATATTGCACGAAACCAAGTTTACTACCTTGTTTGTACCAATCGTAGCGAAGGATTATTTTATCTGGAAATCGACAGGAAAAAGTTAAACTCATTTTTAAAAATTGATGCAAAAAAACTTCGGGGTGGAATTAACCGCTTTGTTTTGCTTGATAAAAATTTAAATCCTATTTCGGAACGATTGGTTTTTAAGGAAGATTTAGAAATGATAAATCTTGATGTCCAATTAAACGCCGAATCATTTTCAACAAGAGATGAAGTTCAGGTAAACTTAAGTTCCGACGATATTTCCCCGGATGAAGTTGCACCGGTTTCTATCGCAGTGGTTGATGAAAACTATATAAATGCATCGGGCGTTTCGCAAAATATTGCCTCGTATTTATTGCTCGACTCAGAATTAAACGGACACATTGAATCGCCGGTTGAATATTTTTCATCCCATGAAAATCTTGATTCGCAAACAAAACTCGATTTGTTAATGACCACAAATGGCTGGAGTAATTATGTTTGGAATGGGTTGAAAAATGATTTGCTAAAAATGGATTTTGAACCTCAATTTGGCTTTACTTTTAACGGACATGTAAAACGCACTTTTGGGAAAAAAGCATTAACTGATGGAAATGTTTCAATGGTTATTTTTAAAAGCGACAGCACTTCAGTGTACTTCGATAAGCCCTTGGATTTAAATGGAAATTTTAAATTCAGGAATGTTGTTTTTTACGATTCGGCTTCGGTATTTGCACAGGCACGAAATAAAAACGACAAAAACAACATTCAGTTCGAAATGGAGCTTCCGGAGATTATTCTTCCTGTTATTAATTCATCCAGTTTATATCAATTAAAAAGTTTTTATGCAATACCACTTTCTGTTTATCGGCAGCGTTATTTAAACGAAATGAGGCTAAAAGAATTTTACCCGAATAAAAACAATATTTTGGTCGATGAAATTGAAGTAACTGCAAAAAAAACCAGGCCAGAATTCAAAACTGGAACTCCCCGAAAAAATGATGGTCCGTTTAAACTAACATGGGAAATGGCAGCGGGAAGTTTTGATATCGTGGAATTTCTGGCTTATAAAGTGCCAGGAATTCTTTCATACAGAAACAGTGAAAATGAATTGAATATTAAAGTTCAGGCTGGATGGGACATGGGATCTCCAGGCTTTTTCATAGATGGATACCATTATTTTTCAAACAAAGAAATCAAGAGCTTTAGCGTAACTGATTTTAGTACAATAGAAATTATAACTCCGCCAATGTCTTACGCTTATGGAGCCAGGGCAAAGTATGGTGCTGTAGTTTTAACTTTTAAAAGGGGTGATGAAATTGATCCGACTATGCCTTTATTTGGCGGAGTTGTAGAAAAGATAAATGGTTTCTCCCCACTTCGCGAATTTTATTCACCTAAATACACCCCTGAAAATATTTACTCAGAAGCACCCGATTATAGAAATACTTTGTATTGGAATCCACAAGTAAAAATGGAAAATGGAGAAAAAGAACTTTTCTTTTTTACCTGCGATAATATTTCGCGTTATAAAATATTTGTTGAAGGAATTACAGAAAGTGGGAAAATTTGTTTGGGCAGTGGGGAGTTTGAAGTGAATAGTTTTAAAAACTCAACAATTGATTAAAGATTTGTATTTTTTTCACGCAAAGACGCAAAGAAAACGCAAAGTGTAAATCGGTTTAATTTATTCTTCTTTGCGCTCTTCGCGAATACCTCTGCGGGCTTTGCGTAAAATCTTTTCTTTTCTCAGTAAAATAATCCTTCAGAACTTCAATACTTAATTATAAGACAGTCCAAACCCAAATTCAAAGACGGGATTCTCACTATCATACGGAACATCTTCTTTTTGATTTTTTACAGCTTCCATTGAACAAGGCAACTCAAACGGTAATTTTGCAGAAGGATTAAATTCACCAAAAATAATATCCAGCACTGCATCATCGTGAGCTCCAAAATCGCAAAGTAACCCGGCTGCATTTTCAACAATTTCGGAGATAACTGCCGGACGGTCGAGGTAAATACAAACAATGGTTGGTTTTTGTTTCATTATTTCCAGAATTCGCGAAAGTTCGGGTTCTTTAAAATCCAGATCGCCCTGATGAAAAAAACTTTCAATCATATCACCGTTTCTGGGTTCCCAGGGAGCTTGCAAACGTATTACTGCAAAATCGGCATCGTCCAGGCTGTCAACAACCGTTGCATATTCCGAAGCAATTTCTTGTTTAATATTTTCAGTATATATTTTTACTTTCATATTTAACGGAAGAACAAAACTACTATCGGCATTCATTTTATTTTTCAGTAAAACAATAGATTTGCGCTGTGCCAGTTTCCCTTTTTCCACAAATTCAGGGTTCCCTACAATTTGTTCAGCCTTATCCACATTAACAAATGGATTGTCGAATAAACCCATTTTAAATTTCGCCCGCAATAATCTTCTAACCGATTCGTCGATTCGAGATTCCGAAATCTGACCTTCCTCCACTAATTCAATTAATTCTGAAGTATTACTATTTCCACCAAACTGGTCAACACCGGCGTCAACCACTTTTTTAACTCGTTCTTTAACCGTTAAATCCTCGACTCCCCAGTTTTTAGCTTCAACTATTTCCATTCCCAAAAAACCAAAGCCTTCAATAATTCCCCAATCGGTGCAAACTATGCCATCGTAATTATATTCGTTTCGGAGCAAATCGGTAATAATTTCTTTGTTGAAACTCATTCCCACATCTTCGTTTGTTTGCCCGACAGGAACTCCGTAATAAGGCATAATCATTGCAGTTCCGGCTTCAAATGCACCATCAAAAGGAATTAAATGGTAGTCAAAATTATCTCCCGGATAAGCCTGGTCTGCCCCATAATGAAAATGCGCGTCTTCACCGTCAGTTTGCGGTCCTCCGCCCGGCCAGTGTTTTGTCATTGTTGCTACGCTTTCCGTTCCAAACTCATCTCCCTGAAATCCATAAATGTAGGCAGCCGTTAATTTTTTCGAGAGTTGTGCATCTTCACCAAAAGTACCGTTAATTCTTGCCCAGCGGGGCTCGGTGGCCAAATCGGCCATTGGGTGCAAAGCCGTCCGGATTCCAACAGCGCGATATTCGACATTAGCAATTTTGCCAAATTCTGCAACTAATAAGGAATCCCCGGTTGCAGCCAATCCACTTGGTTCGGGCCATTTCGAAAAGTTGCTTCCCAGAATATCAGGGCCCATAAAATTTGTAATTCCGTGCCTGGGATCGGAACTTATTGTTACCGGAATTCCAAGCCGGGTTTGTTCAGCAATTTTTTGAAAATTATTATACCAATCAGCCAAATGACGGGTGTCAGGAATAATAAACAAATTATAGTGATTGATTTTTTTATTCACCAAAACATCCCAGGAAGAAACCATGCTAAATGCTGCCGGATTGGGTTTACCAAGTATTTCCCCTTTTTCCCCAACCCCGATGGGAGGATGCCACATCATTCCCACTTTTTCTTCCAAAGTCATTTGAGCAAGTAGATTTTCTATACGTTTTTCAATATCCTGATTGCTGTCTTCGTAAATATCCAGTTTGCCATTTTTATTCAAATCGCGAAAATTTCTGCCATTTTCTTTTAAAACCTGAACTTCGGTAAGTTGTTTTTTGGCTTTCGAATTCAACACTGAATAATAACCATTAAATACTAATATTAAAACAATTATCAATACAAGCAATGAAACTAAAACATACCCTAAAACTTTAAGAATTTTTTTCATATCAATTTTGTTTAATGATTCATTTTGAAAAGATATAAATCGCTGTTAAATATCAATTTACAAAAATACAATTTGTAGTTTAAAATAAACAGCAAATTATCATTTTACCGAAATATGCTTTTTTCATTTCAGATTTTAAGAATTTCAAAAAAACCGATGTATGTTAGTAGTCGATTTTTTATCTTTATAAAAAAACTGTATGAAGAACAAACTTCCAAAGCTTGTAAAAGACGATTTATGGCTGGAACCTTTTAAAGAACCCATTGCGGAATGGATAAACAATGCAGAATCAAAAGAGAAGGAATTGATAATGACAGGATCGCTTTCTGATTTTGCCAGCGGTCATCTTTATTTTGGTTTGCACAAAACCCACGCCGGATGGGTAATTCGCGAATGGGCGCCAAATGCAACCTTTATTTTTTTAATTGGAACCTTCAATAACTGGCAGGAAAAAAAACAGTATGCCTTCGAACCGCTAAAAAATGGTATTTGGGAATTAAAACTTGAAAACCATAAACTCCATCACGCCGATTTATATGCACTTTCTGTACACTGGACCATTGATTTTGGGAAACGGATTCCAGCGTGGGCAACGCGGGTTGTGCAAGATCAAGAAACACATATTTTTAACGCACAGGTTTGGGAGCCTGAAAATCAATATAAATGGAAATATCCCGACTTTAAAAAATCGGACGAACCGCCCTTAATATACGAAGCACACATTGGAATGGCAGGCGAAGAAGAGAGGGTCCATACTTACAATGAATTCAGGGAAAAAATGCTTCCCAAAATAAAAGCCAACGGTTACAACATTATTCAATTAATGGCAATTCCGGAACACCCATATTATGGCAGTTTTGGATACCATGTTTCCAGTTTTTTTGCCCCGTCATCCCGTTTTGGAACACCTGAAGAACTGAAGCAATTAATCGATGAAGCTCACTCGTTGGGCTTAGCTGTAATAATTGATCTTGTTCATTCTCATGCTGTTAAAAATGAGTTAGAAGGTTTAGGAAATTACGATGGGACACGTTTCCAATTTTTTCACGAGGGAGGGCGAGGCGAACACCCGGCATGGGATTCGTACTGTTTTAATTATGATAAAAATGAAGTACTTCACTTTCTTCTTTCAAATATAAAATACTGGATCGATGAATATAAATTAGATGGTTTTCGTTTCGACGGGGTTACCAGTATGTTATATCTCGACCATGGACTGGACAAAGCATTTACAAATTACGGTGATTATTTTGGGGCAAATGTTGATCCCGAAGCAATTACTTATTTTAAGCTGGCCAATAAACTATTAAAACAAATCAAACCTAAGTCTCTATCGATTGCAGAAGATATGAGTGGGATGCCGGGCCTGGCAGCAGCGATTGAAAACGGCGGTTTGGGCTTCGATTTCAGGATGGCCATGGGAGTCCCTGATTTTTGGATAAAAATAATAAAAGAAAAATTGGACGATGAATGGGAAGTGGGCGATATTTTTCATCAATTAACTTCGAAACGGCTCGATGAAAAAGTGGTAAGTTATGCCGAATCGCACGACCAGGCACTTGTGGGCGACAAAACCATTATTTTTAGGCTTATCGACAAAGAGATGTATTTTAATATGCAAAAAGACCAGCCCAATTTAACGGTTGACCGTGGAATTGCCTTACACAAAATGATTCGTTTGGCTACTGCAACAACAGCCGGCGGTGCCTATTTAAACTTTATGGGAAACGAGTTTGGGCATCCAGAATGGATTGATTTTCCACGCAAAGAAAATGGTTGGTCTCATAAACATGCACGGCGCCTTTGGAGCCTATCGGAAGACCCAAAACTGAAATTTCACTGGCTATACGATTTCGACAAAGAAATGATACAGCTAATTAGCGAAAATAAACTTCTCACAATACCATCAGTTGATTTTGTAATGGAGAACAATCCTGATAAAGTCCTGGTTTACCACCGGGGATTGTTTCTGTTTATTTTTAATTTCAACCCAACACAATCGTTTACAGATTATGGAATTCCACTTGGCCCCGGAAAATATAAAGTTGTTTTGAATACCGATTCAGGCCATTTTGGGGGCAACGATTTGGTTGACGAAGAAATTAGCTATTACACAATGCCCAGTGCCGGAATTACAAGTCAACATTTCCTGAAAATGTATTTGCCTGCTCGTACTGCTATGGTTTTAAAAAAAATTGATTTCAAAAAAATAAAATAAATGGCCCCGGCAAAATTTCAAACTATAGTTGAAACCCCTCTTTTTAAGTGGAAAACAGGTTACCAGAAAAAAAATCTTTTTATGGGTTCATGTTTTACCGAAAACATCGGGGGCAGATTGGCCGATTTGAAATACAAGGTGGACATCAATCCATTTGGAATTTTATACAACCCGGCTTCCATCGCAAATGGATTGCGGTTTTTATTGAATAAAAAAATATTTACTGCGGCAGATTTAATAAAAAAAGATGGTTTGTGGCATAGCTTTTATCACCATGGGAAATATTCATCAGCCGATGAAAACAAAACATTAAATACCATTAATTCAAGGATCGCCTCTTCTTTAAGCTTTTTTAAAAATGCTGATTTTTTGTTTCTCACATTTGGGACTGCATGGATTTACCAATTCAGCAAAACCGGGCAAACTGTTTCGAATTGCCATAAAATTGAAGCCAACAAATTTATTAGAAAGCGCTTGTCAGTAAGCGAAATTGTTAATGAATATCGAAAATTGTTGTCCGAAATCTGGAAAATTAACCCGGACATAAAAGTAATATTTACAGTCAGCCCAATCCGTCATTGGAAAGATGGGGCGGTTGAAAACCAGCGTAGCAAGGCAACTTTACTATTGGCTATCAATGAGCTTCTTCAGATTTTTGGGGAAGAAAAATGCGCCTATTTCCAGGCATACGAAATTGTCATGGACGAATTACGGGACTATCGCTTTTATGCAGAAGACATGATCCATCTTTCCGATGTTGCACTTAACCACATTTGGGATATTTTCGAACATTCTTTTATAGAAACTGAAAGCCGGAATATTGCTGCACAGGTAAAAAAAATACTAAAGGCAATGAACCACATTCCTTTCAACAAGGTTACAAATGCATATTTAAATTTTTTAAATCAATATTTAAAACGAATAACACAGCTAAATGAAAAACATCCGGCTCTTAATTTTAAATTAGAAAAAGAATTTTTTACTCATGAAATAGATTCAATAGAAAAAGGTTTGGAGAAAATTAAACTAAATGATCTATCTTAGTAGAAAGTGTGCAATTCCTATTAATTACAGAATGCACTGTTCATCCAAAAACTAATGCATTTTACCTTATTATCAGGTAATAGAAAGATATTAAAATTCGAGTAAAATGCTAAAAAAAGCCCTTTGAAATAAATATTATATATCAACGCGAAGAATTTAAACAGTCTCTAACAAACAGATGAATTAATTAATAAACCAAATGAGTTACCTTAAATTTGATAAGGAGCAATTAATTAACCTTGAATATTCATTATCTAAAGAAATTTTAAGATCGAACAGGGCGGGTTCGTACCTAAGCACCACTATAAATGGTTGTAACACACGCAAATATCATGGGCTGCTAATTTGCCCGATTCAGGATTCATTGGAAGAAAAACATGTTTTGCTTTCTTCGTTAGACACCACCATAATTCAAAACAACGCAGAGTTTAACCTCGGCATCCACAGGTATAAAGGAGGCGTGTACGAACCCAAAGGGCATAAATATATCCGAAATATCAAGTTCGATCCAATACCAAAAATAACATATCGCGTAGGGGGGGTAGTTCTAACCCAGGAAAGGTTATTGGCTGAAAAAGAAGAACAAATCCTAATCAGGTTTACACTTGAAAATGCAAATTCGCCAACAATTTTAAAGTTCAAACCCTTTTTGGCATTTCGCAAAATTCACCAGCTTAGCAAAGCAAATATGTTTGCCAATACCAAATACAAAGCTGTAAAAAATGGGATTAGCATGAAACTGTACGATGGATATCCAAATCTTTTTATGCAATTCAATAAAAATGTTGAATTTATACCTGTACCCGATTGGTATTACGATATCGAATACCTAAAAGAATTAAACCGCGGTTACGAATTCCTCGAAGATTTGTTTGTCCCTGGATATTTTGAACTGACAATTAAGAAAGGGGAAACCATTATTTTTGCTGCCGGGATTAAAGAGGCAAAACCAATTTCGTTAAAACAACGTTTTACAAAAGAATTAAAAAAGAGGGGTGGAAGAGATACTTTCTTAAGTTCTCTTGACAATGCAGCTGAGCAATTTATTATGCACAAAGGAAACCAAACCGATATAATTGCAGGATTCCCGTGGTACAACGGCATCACCCGCCAAACTTTTATATCACTCCCCGGATTGTGCCTCTCGTTAAACGACACAAAAAATTGCAGGAAAGTATTGGACACTTATCTCCCGTTTCTAAAAAATGGGTTCTTTCCAGACCAAATTAACGATAAAAACCCGGAATTCTTTTCGGCTGATGCCCCACTTTGGTTTATCTGGATTATTCAACAATATTTTAGAGAATACCAAAACCCAAAAGAAATCTGGGAAAACTACGGGCCTGCAATTAAAGAGATTTTAGAAGCATATAAAAAATCGACTTTAGGTTACATTGGCACCACACACGAAGGATTGATTTATGCTGAAAAGAAAAATACTGCCCTTACCTGGATGAATTCATACGTTGAAGGCAAACCAGTGGTTCAACGTAGCGGGCTACCGATTGAAATAAACGCACTCTGGTACAATGCCATTTGTTTTGCGCTCGATTTGGCAAGTATGGCCGGGGACCAAAATTTTGCACTACCCTGGGAAGGAATGATAAAGAAAGTAGGAAAAGCCTTTTTGAATAATTTCTGGAATAAAGATCACGAACATTTAGCCGACGTTGTAATAAATGGGCAACCTGATTGGTCGGTTCGCCCAAACATGGTTATTGCAGTTGCAATGGACTACACTCCACTTTCGAAAGAACAACAAAAACTGGTGTTAAGTGTTGCTAAAAAGAAACTTTTAACAAAACGGGGGTTACGAACACTTTCGCCCGACCACATCAGGTACAAAGGTGTAGTTGAAAATGGACATAACGAACGGGAAATGGCTGTTCACCAGGGAACTGTCTGGCCGTGGTTAATACAGTTTTTTGTTGCATCGTATTTAAAAATCCATAAAAGGGGAGGTTTACCTTTTGTAAAACAAATTATGGAAGAATTTGAACCCGAAATTACAGAACATTGTATTGGAACCATATCGGAAATGTACAACGGAAATCCACCACACAAAGCGAAAGGAGCAATTTCGCAAGCCTGGAGCGTAGCAGGTGTGGTTTATGCAACACATATAATTAATAATTATAAAGAATAAAATCGCTGGTTATGAGGGTTTTAATGTTTGGATGGGAATTCCCGCCACATATTTCAGGAGGTTTGGGAACAGCCTGTTACGGTTTAACCAAAGGTTTAGCCAAATTAAAAAATATTGAAGTGATTTTTGTTGTCCCCAAAGCTTTTGGTGACGAAGATCAAACAGCAATGAAATTAATTGGAGCCAACAATATTTCGGTTTCAAAAAAGGAAATCCAATTTGAAGAAAACCAAAAAAAAATCGACTATTTCGAAGTCAATTCTCAAATAATACCTTATGTAGGCGAAGATGAATTCTGGAAACTTAAAAGCGGGAAATACCCAAAAGGGACAAAATTTATTGAAACTGATAAAAGCTGTAAAATTGATTTTAGCGGAACTTACGGAACCAATTTATTACAAGAAATAAAAAATTATGCCCTAATTGCTGAAATTATTGCACGCGACAATACTTTCGATATTATTCATGCCCACGACTGGCTGGCTTACCCGGCTGGGATTGCAGCAAAAAAAGTGTCGGGCAAGCCATTGGTTATCCATGTCCATGCAACCGATTTCGACCGTAGTGGAAAAGATGTTAACCCACGGGTGTATTCTATCGAAAGAGAAGGAATGGAAATGGCAGACAAAATTATTGTAGTTAGTAACCTAACACGAAATATTGTAATCGAAAAATATGGTGCCAGCCCTGAAAAAGTGACCACTGTTTACAATGCCGTTGAACCAATATCAATTAGCGAAAACACAAAATTGAGAAAGGGGGTGGACGAAAAAATTGTTACTTTCCTGGGGCGGATTACCATGCAAAAAGGCCCCGAATATTTTATCGAAGCCGCAAACATAGTATTGAAGAAAATGGGGAATATAAGATTTGTTATGGCTGGCAGTGGAGATATGATGGATGCAATGGTTGTTAGGGCAGCCGAACTGGGGATTTCGGATAAATTCCATTTTACCGGTTTTTTACAGGGAGACGATGTTTTTCAAATGTTTAAGATGACAGATGTTTTTGTCATGCCTTCGGTTTCCGAACCTTTTGGGATAGTTCCGTTGGAAGCAATGCAAGCAAACGTGCCGGTTATTATTTCAAACCAATCGGGCGTGGCTGAAATTTTAAAACATGCTATTAAAATCGATTTTTGGGACACGCTCGCAATGGCCGATGCCATTTATGGATTGCTAAAATACCCATCGCTTTCAAAACATTTTAAAAAAGCCGGCAAAAAGGAAGTGGGCAATTTTAAATGGAAAAATTCTGCAAAAAGGGTCAAAAAAGTTTACAAAAGTGCATTAAATAAATTATAAATAACCAGAAAAATGAAGTCTATTTGTCTGTTTTTTCAGGTACATCAGCCCTTCAGGCATCGCGGTTACCGTTTTTTCGACATCGGAAACGACAACTATTATTACGATGACTATGCCAACGAAACCATTATGCGCGAAGTGGCCCAAAAAAGTTATTTGCCAACAAACAAACTTTTACTAAAATTGGCCGATCGGTTGGAGGGGAAATTTAAAGTGTCTTTTTCAATTACCGGTCTGGCACTCGAACAGTTCGGATTGTATGCCCCCGAAGTAATAGAATCGTTTCAAAAACTGGCAAAAACAGGATGCGTCGAATTCTTGTCAGAAACATATTCACATTCTCTCTCATCGTTAAAAGATAAAGACATTTTTGAAAAACAGGTACAACTTCACGACCAACGTATTTTTGAACTTTTTGGCCACAAACCCAATGTCTTCAGGAATACAGAAATGATTTACTCTGATGAAATTGGGGCACAAATCGCCGATATGGGCTACAAAGCAATTCTCACCGAAGGGGCAAAACATATTTTAGGATGGAAAAGCCCAAACTTTGTCTATGTCAATGCAATTAACCCAAGATTAAAAGTGTTGATGAGAAATTTTAAACTAAGCGACGATATCTCATTCCGGTTTTCAAATACAAACTGGTCGGAATACCCGTTGACACCTGAAAAATTTGTGAGATGGCTCGAAAACAAAAATTCAAAAGAGGAGGTTGTAAACCTTTTTCTGAGCTACGAATCATTTGGAGAACGACAAGTAAAAGAGAGTGGCATTTTCGATTTCCTGGAAAAATTTCCACAAATAATAATTGAAGACAATAAATTAAAATTTGCAACTCCCTCAGAAGTAATTGATGAGCTTCAGCCAATATCAGCTGTAAGTGTTCCACATCCAATTTCCTGGGCCGACGAAGAAAGGGATTTGACGGCCTGGCTGGGAAACGAAATGCAAAAAGAAGCTTTCGATAAATTATACAAGCTCAAACATCGAATGGAGAAATGCACCGACCCAAAATTAAACAAAGACTGGAATTATTTACAGGTAAGCGATCATTTTTATTACATGTCAACAAAATTCTTTTCCGATGGCGATGTTCACCAAAGCTTTAATCCATTTGATTCACCATACGACGCATTCATAAATTACATGAATGTTTTAAGTGATTTTAAAATCAGGTTGAATTCATTTGTCCCTGAAAATGAAATCGAACATGAAATTGCAGCTTTGCACAAAATAATTGATGAAAAAGAGGTGAAAATCAGAAAATTGGAGGCCGATTTAATTCGTGTACGAAAAGGAAAAAGAGAAAATCTGCGACAAAGGAAAATCACTTAAAACAAATTTTAAATTAGCATAGCTTCTGGCTTTTTAATAAAGAGGTATAATTCTTATAAACAACATTATAGCATCTTGTTATATTAGATTAATATTATTTGATTGCAATACATTTGCAAATCAACTACACGATTGATCATAAATTAAATAGAAAATGTATTTTTGCTGCTTCCTTTTTTTAGGGAGATTAGAGTAAGTAAAAAACAGAAATAAAATATGGAAACTGAAGGAGTAAGATATATCAAAAGGCCTGTTGTTGAACCACCAGCCTGGAAAAAAATTATTGTCGAATCGAACCTGCCGGAAAGCTTGAGCCCACTACGCGAATTATCAAAAAATTTATGGTGGGTTTGGAATACTGAAGCGCGCGAATTATTTCAATATATCGACGAAGATATTTGGGAAGAGTGTGCCCATAACCCAATTGTACTGCTTGAAGAAGTAAACTACCAACGTTTTAGAAAACTGGAATACGACGAGTATTTTATTCCAAAAATGAACCATGTTTTTAACCTTTTTAATCAATACCTCGAAGAACGAAAAGAACTTGAAGGTCCGCAAATTGCCTATTTCAGTATGGAATACGGTTTGCACGACAGCTTAAGAATTTTTTCAGGCGGGCTTGGTATTTTGGCTGGCGATTATTTAAAAGAAGCCAGCGATTCGAAAGTAAATCTGATTGCAGTTGGCCTGTTATACCGTTATGGTTATTTTAAACAAACGCTGAACTTACATGGCGAGCAAATGGCAATTAATGAAGCGCAACATTTCTCAAAGATTCCGGTTCAGCCGGCAGTTGACAAAAATGGGGATTGGATTGAAATAGAAATTGAATATCCGGGAAGAAAATTAATTGCCCGCGTTTGGCAAGCAAATATTGGTTCGGTAAAACTGTTTCTTCTCGATGCAGACCAACCTGATAACCAGGAGCAAGATAGATCTGTCACTTATCATTTATACGGAGGCGACAACGAAAACCGTTTGAAACAGGAAATATT
>Ga0233437_1000707_pt1 | contig 71287 bp, 80 predicted proteins | sample SI_122_August201_FD_182714 | JGI IMG/M metagenome (GOLD analysis project Ga0233437, IMG submission 182714) | Seawater microbial communities from Saanich Inlet, British Columbia, Canada - SI_122_August2016_200_MG | ecosystem: Environmental > Aquatic > Marine > Inlet | place: Canada: British...
GAATGTATATTCTGTATTAGCACTAGCTCCACTAATAGTCACAGTTCCCCAAGTAGCATTATCCTGCCAAACAGCACTTCCACCTAAAGATCCATTTGCTTGAACATATAACCCTGTTGATGTTTCTTGAATCGCAAACTCAGTACTTCCAGGATTACTGTTTACGTCAAGAGTTACGTCTCCTCCAGTTAAACTCATATTGTCAACTGTCGGTGCTCCTGGCACTGCCGCTGCCGTATATGCTGCTACTTCAGTAGAGGCTCCACTATTACCATAACTATCATATGTCCATATATTTGCGACGTATTGTGTATTAATTGACAAACTAGTTTGCTGAGTTGTAGCATCAGCGTCATATGATCCAGTAGCAATATTTGCGCCTACCTGAGTATCTGATGTTGCTACTCCACTTGCTCCTGCTTTGTAATATACTTCATAATGATCAATGTTCGTATCTGAACCTGCAACACCAAAATCGTATGTTAAGCTTGTTGTTGCTAATGTATTTAACGTTAAGTTTCCTGCGGCTGTTGGATCGGCATTATCAAGAGTTAACGTTGCTGTTACTGCCGTCCCATCAACTGTTCCATCGTTTGGTGTTATCTTAATACAGTATGTTCCATCAGCACTGGCTACATCAGTCGCACTTGACCAGTCAAAGGTCACTGTATTCACGCCTGATCCTGTATCAATTAACCTCGTGGCGGTTGTACCGACTTGATACGTATCATCGTTCTCAACACTAGGCGTTCCACCACTATCACTTGTATCAGCTGTTGCTCCTGCTATTTCATCCAAAGTTGGATCGCTTGTTCCACTACTACAGTCTGCTCCTGCCTTATATTCTGCTTTTAATTTCACATCATCATCATCACCATCGTCTACTTCAACTGATATATCAACCGTACCTGTTCCATCTGTTTTTTGCGCTTGACTATTAAAACTCACTGTTGGTGCTGCGTTGGCGAGTTCAGTAGTTACAGTACCAGCACCCCCAGCCTCTGCGCTATTACCACTTCCACCTGCAGCCGTTGTTGTAAGACCTGCGTGAGACCCGGCAGAATAACCTAGATAAATTAATCCACCACCACCACCACCACCATCAGCATTCGCATTATGTGAAGTTCCTCCATTTGCTGTTATTGTACCACTACCGGCTAAAGTTCCTGCTACAACTTTAACACTACCACCAGCTCCACCACCAGGTGAACCAATATTCTCTGTACTATTACCATTCCCTCCATTAGAATAAATTGTTCCATCAATAGTAGCTGTCCCAGATATATTGAAAATTACCAACCCCCCTCCATATGTAGTTGCTATTCCCCCATCCGCACCACCACCACCTGAACCAAAATTAGCAGGGTCACTTGCGTCATCATAAGTTGAACCTCCAATACCTCTGCCTTGGTCAGCATTATAATTCTGTCCATTTCCTCCTGCTCCACCATGACCACCACCACCACCACCAATATTACAATAACAGTTTGTATAAGTTCCACCTCCTGGCCCAAGACCAGTTTGAAGCCTGTTTGCACCACCGTAATACCCTTTTTCACTCACGTTAACAGAGCCACCAGATTGTATATCAAGAGAAGCTGCACTTATATTCACGGTGTATTGTATAGCGTCCCAATTGGCAGAATGGTTTAAAACACCACCACTTTGAACAGTCAAACTACTAACCGTTATCACGCTATTTCCAGTCATTGTAACAGTATGTCCATCTGCAATCACAACAGCATCACTCTCACCCGGAGCAACTCCACCAACCCAAGTAGCACCAGTTGTCCAGTTACCACTTTGAGTACTTGTAATTGTTGCCGCCCTTGTTATCAATAAATTATCAAATGAATCCCCAATCACAATCCCAGCCACAACAATCAAAATCAAACAAACAACTACAAGTCCTTTCTCATCCCGTCTCCAATGCGATTTTTTTATTTCACTATCTTTCGCAGAATCTGTCGCAGACTCCGAGGTTACTCGAGGAGAGCGAGGTACGAGTCGAAGATCTTCTTTCTTACTAAATAATTTCATAATTTTTAAATTATAATTTTAATAACAGCAAATTCCTTATTTACCTAAAACTATTATACCATTTTCCACTAAATTTATCCCCCCCTTATCCACAAAAAAAGATCGAGCCTCAAACTCGATCTTTTTTATTTATCTCTTTTTAATAATTGTTTTCTTGCTTTTTTGTTTTTTGGCTTTCTTTATTCTTTCCACTCCACTTCCTATACCCCTTCCTCCCCAACCATCCTACTATACCAATCACAATCCACAACGGAATATACACAACCATCCAAATCACAAAATTCGCAACAACCTTAAACGTCCCCTGCAAATTTCTAAACGAACCCTTAATAACTGACCACGGTTTCCACTTATCAGTCTCGTCCACCGCCGGCAATACATCAGGATCCGTAGACATATTCACTGTCAACGTAGACAAATCAGCACTCTGCTGTAAATACTTCATCCTACCCTCAATTCTCTCAATATTACTTCTAGTCTGAGTTAATTCTCTTTCAACTGCCAATATATCCTCAATCCGCTCAGCTTTATTCAAAATATCAAGATACCTCCTCTCAACAGCCCGGAGATTACTAATCTGCGCATCAAGATCAACAAACTCCTCCGTCACATCTCGCCCATCAACTCTCTGACTCTTAACATCTCCCATCATTTTAATATCCTCAACTCCCTGATCAAGCTTATCAACTGGAATTTTCACAGAAACTTCACCATAAGGTGCAATTCCCTGCTTATAAACATTACTATAAACAACAAACCCACCATTTTTCTCAGCATACTCAATTACCTCCGCAACTGATTCATTCACATCCTCAACAACCATAGACATCTTCGCCGTCTTAATAATCAACCGATCAATCTCACTATCATCAGACAGCGTAATTGACTCTTGCTGTGGCGCACGATTGCTAACTGCCTTTCGCGATGACCCAGACGACCCGCTCGACAACCCAAAACTCGATCCCCCAAGACTTGCCATCCCCTCATCATACCCACTCGACACAGAGTAATCCATACTACTTGTTGCTCTGTAAGTTCTCACATTAAGAAAAGACCCCACCGCCCAAACAAACAAAATAACCACCACAACAACGATGATTGCTAATAAAATTTTTGTTTTTTTCTTCATATAAAGTACAGATGTACAGATCAACATACAGATAGCACAAATAGATTAGGATTATTATCAAGGCCTTGTTTAGCCCTATTTAGCCCTATTATATATCCGTATATCCGTACCCATCCGTAATCTGTATACAAAATGTCCCAATTATATTAAATATTTCTTCTTATTATCACTCAAATTCTCAAAACTATCCGCCTTCTCAATCAACTTCGAACTACACGACTCCTTAAACGCCACAACCTCAACCCGACACCCAGTTGTCGACTGCAAATACTCAAGCATTGGAATATAATCCCCGTCACCAGAAACCAAAATTATCACATCCAAACTATTCGACAACTTAATAGCGTCAACCGCAATCCCAACATCCCAATCAGCCTTCTTCGCCCCGCCAGGAAAAATCTGCAAATCCTTCGTCTTCACCTCATACCCTGAGTTTGTTAATGCATCAAAAAACTTCTCCTCAAGCCCCTCTTCCGTCTTAACTCCATACGCAATCGCTCGAATAAGTTTTCGCTCTGCAACACTATTCTTCAGTATCGCCGCAAAATTAACTTTCTTTTTATACAAAACCTTCCCACTATAATATAGATTTTGAATGTCGACGAGTACGCCAACCCTTTGTTCTTTATTAATCATAATTTTATACTTAAAAACCACAATATTATCATGTTCTTAAGCTCATTAGTTCTTATATTCTCCATTATATCAAATATCTTACTAAACCTTAAATATCACACACTCCTTGACAAATAATTAAATTATTGCTATCCTACTATATTGACAAACAATAACCTTGAAAGGAGGTTAGCAATGAGTAGAGAACTATCCGAGAAAATCACATTCATATTAGAATTGCTTTTTATCTGCCTCGCAGTCGTAATTGGCTATCATTTGATCGACTACGTAATTCCACTCATTAACGGTCAAGTAGTAACGGATCGTTTCGGCACTCAAACGATTGAATTTGAAAACGGTGCTACTTTCTGGTCAGTAATGATTGTACCAGGTGAAACATATTTGATGAATGTTTTTACCTTTATGCTAGCACCATTTTTATTCTCTGTGACTTCGACAATATTCATTAGACTCTACTACACCGAGCAAGACAACTACAAACCAATTACAGAGGTCTTTCTCTGTCTAGCAGCAGCAATCGCATCAGGTCTTCTTTCTACTACAATGTTTTTCATCGTTTCCCTTGCTATTGTTGGAACTATTCTTGTACTCATTGGTTACATCGTCTACCTTGGCATTACAGCTTTTAATCATTAAATTTTCATTCATTCTCACACCAAACCGTGTGAGTTTTTTCTTTTAAAAATCACAAACAACAACACCCCATACATCAAAACCATTACAAACCAACTAATCTTAATCTCCACACTCGCAAAACTAAAACTTGAAAATATTTCCACAACCCAAATTGCATACCCGAGCAATAACCACGCAATCCAACCAACAATCTGACCAAGAAACGGATGCAACATAGAAGCAATAAACATCACAAACCCCACAAACATCGCAATCGGAATAGTCGGCAACACAATCAAATTAACAATCGGCGCCACAATCGACAATCGATGAAACTGAAACAAAATTAACGGCAACGTCATTATAATAGCCGACATCGTACACGTCAGATTCTCTCGAATCGCAAGCTTATCCGGCAACCACTTCAAATACTTCTCCAAAACCGGCGTCAGATATACAAGGCCAATCGTAGAAACAAATGACAACTGAAACCCCGCGTCCCAAATCAAGATTTTCGGATTAAACATTACCATAACAACCGCCGACAACATCAAAACGTTTCGCACATTCCCCCTCCGCCCAACATGACTCGCAAAAACAACAATCGCCCCCATGATCGCCGCACGAACAACCGACGCACTCATTCCTGTTAATATCACAAAAAACACTAGTCCAGAAACAACAATCCAAATCATCCTTTTCCTATTAATATAAAAATGCTTCCCCAAATTCATGAGCAACACAACAATTATTGTTATATTATATCCAGAAATCGCAATAATATGTGTAATCCCTGTTATGTTAAACTTATCCAAAAGATCTCTCGGAATCCCCTGCCGACTACCAATCAAAATCCCAGAAGTCAGAGACGCCTGAGGCTCACTTACCGATTGATTAATTTTCTTTTCTACAAATTTTTTAAATTGAAATACTTTCTTAAAAACGTAATTCCCATACCCACCATTCATCAAAACAATCTTTGGCAAATAACAAACACTATACACCCCCGACTTCGCCAAATACTTATCATACTTAAAATTCTCAATCGGCTCTGGCGTCTGCAACTTGCAACTAACTTCAAGCAAGTCACCATAACTATATTCAGGATACAACGAAGTATTCAACAAAACTTTCCCCTCATACTCAATTGGCTTCACCGTCAACTTCTGTTTATCGAGTCGTGAATCAGGTTCCTCACTCACAATTGCCTGGAATGTTGTCTTCTGCCCATTAAAACCAGCTATATGATCATGTCCCAAATCAGGCTCAAGCAACCCATTCCAAAAAATCCCCAACAACAACATTAATAACAAAAAAATCTGCAATCGATACTTCTTATAATACAAAAATGCAAAAATACAAAAAATCAAAACAACAATCAAAAAAACTTTACCCGAGATTCCGAAATCTCGGGGCCAAAGACTCCCAATCGCCACCCCAACCAAAAACAATAAACAGGAATAGAAAAACTGTTGTGATTTAGTTAACTTCATGTTACTATTATAATCGATATGTTAACAAATTCCCAACAAAAACTCATAAAATCACTCCACACAAAAAAAGGCCGCCAAAAAACCGACCTCTGTTTAGTTGAAGGCAAAAAAAACATCGAACTAGCCGCCGACCTCATTGAATACACCTTCACAAAAGAAGACACCCCTCAGTTCGACAAACTAGTAACAACAGAAACCCCCCAAGACATTGCCGGTGTCGCCAAAATACCCGCCTACAAACTCGAAGACATAAAAAAACACGATTGCATCGTCGTACTCGACAATATCCAAGACCCAGGCAACGTAGGAACAATCCTCCGCCTCTGCCTCGGATTTGACGCCGCCCTAATCCTAATTAACAGCGCCGACCCAACCTCACCAAAAGTAATCCGCTCATCAGCCGGCGCAGTCTTCCAAACAAACTGGCTCAAATCAACCGAGAACGACCTAAAAAACTTCAAACGAAAAACCTACCGCCTCGAAATAAGCAAAAATGCGCAAGCATTACCCCCCCAAACCAAACTCAACAAAAAATGCCTCATCATCGCCGGCAACGAAGGCCAAGGCATCAAACTCAACATAAAGGGCGACTCAATCAACATCAACCACAACCCAAAACTCGAATCCCTCAACGTCGCCACCGCCCTCTCCATCATCCTCCACCACAAATTTCAACAATAAAAAAACACTTTTAGATCTCTCCGCTTCCTCCTACGCTTTTATTACATAAGCTTCGGAGGACAGGTCGGTCGAGATGACAAAAGTGTTTTTTTATATCTTCATTTTGAATTTATAATTTATTTAGAAATTTGCGATTCTATTGTTTGGAAATTGTTATTTGGAAATTGGAAATTTGCGATTCCATTGTTTGGAAATTGTAATTTGGAAATTGGAAATTCTCTTCCCTACATTTCCCTCAACTTTCTGACCCTATCCGCGAGAGGTGGATGCGTCGAAAACAAATGCTTAACCTTCCCAGAGGGTTTGAGCGTAGTCGAAAACTTCCCCTGAAACGGATTCGCAATAAACAGATGAGCAGTCGCCTTCGACTTCTTCTTCATCGGCTGATTCTCTCTTCCAATTTTCTCAAGCGCTCTTGCTAACCCCTCCGGATACCTCGTTAAAAGTGAACCCGATGCGTCAGCCAAATATTCCCTCTTACGAGAAATAGCCAACTTCACAAGATTTGCAATTATCGGAGAAAGTATCACAAAAACTAAACCAATAATTATCATCGCGGGATGCCCGCTTTTTTTGTCTGAACTTTTGCCTCCTCCAAAAAAACTTATCCGCAAAAACATATCAGAGAGTATCGCAATCGAACCAACAAGCACCGCCACAAGCATCATAAACCGAATATCATAGTTTTTTACATGACTCATCTCGTGAGCAATCACACCCTCGAGTTCCTCATTCTCCAACTTCTCAATCGCCCCAGTCGTCACCGCAATCGACGACAACTCAGGCTTTCGCCCAGTAGCAAACGCATTTATCGAACTATCTTCTATAATATAAACTCTAGGTGTTTTAATACCAGCCGTTATCGCCATATTCTCAACCATCCGATAAACATATGGATTATCAGCCTGTTTAATCTCCTTCGCCCCACTCGATTTAAGCGCAATCTTATCTCCCGAAAAATACGACACCGACGTCATCACAAGCGAAAAAACAATCGCAATTATCACACCCACATACGGGAAATAACCCTGCCCACTCCCATAAAACAAATCAAAAACATACCCCAGTCCACCCAAGACAAGAAAAAAAACAATGATTAAAATTACTGAGTTTCTTTTATTAGAATCAATTTGTTTATACATAAAAGTGAAATATTCTACTAACCGAGGATTCGAATCCTCGGTTAGTAAGCAAAGATGTAATTAAAATTTAACTTTAACATTCTCCCGCTCTTTCTCATCAGCACCAAAAAATTCATAAGATTTAAATCCTAACATATTACTAATCATGTTATTTGGAAAAACCTGAATCTTTGTATTGAAATCTCGAACCTGACCATTATAAAATCGTCTTGCCGCCTGAATCTTATTCTCAGTATCACTAATCTCATCCTGCAACTGCAAAAAATTAGCAGAAGCTTTCAAATCCGGATAACTTTCAGATAACGCAAACAATGATTTCAAAGTATCAGTCAACATGTTCTCAGCCTTCGCCTTGTCCTGCATTGAACCAGCATTCATTGCTGATGCCCGAGCCTGCACAACTTTCTCAAGCGTCCCAGCTTCATGTTTCATGTAACCTTTCACAGCCTCAACAAGATTTGGAATCAAGTCGTATCTTCTCTTCAATTGAACATCAATATCCGAGAATGATTCATCAACTCGATTTTTCAACTTAATCAATCCATTGTAAACAGCAATCAACCAAAAGGCAATCACCACCACAACAGCAATCAAAATGTAAACAATAATCATATTTTTTAGAGTATTATAGATCATTTGAACCAATCTGATTCGTAAATCTATTATTAATTATTTATAAAATTAGCCATATTTAGCCTTATTTAGCCCTATTTGCCCTTTTCTCCTATCAAAAGTATACAATAATCATTTAATTATTTCAATCTACAAACATTGACATTTATCACATTTACTGATACTGTTATTAAACCCTACTAATTCCGGTAGGTTAATTCTTTCCTGGAGGGGAAAAAATGCAAGAAGCCCAAAGAAGAGGAAGAAGAACTCATTGTCTCTTAACAAAAAGAGAACTTGGTCCAAACGATCAGAAAGTCAAGATCATTACCGGACCCAGGACGGTTCCAGAAACCGGCCTTGATGTTGAATCACTTTCATCCGACATTGGCCCATTCTACGCAGACCTCCCGACGTTCGTTGATCAAGTACTCAACCCACTTAACTGCAATGGTGTTCCAGTTGAACAACTGATCGAACAACTCGAAGACACAAGAAGAAGTCATGGAGTTGCTCTTTGCTTCTTTATCGACGAATTGGCAAGTCAAGAGCTCACGCCAAAACAAGTAGCTCTCATCACCGCAAAAATCCACGATCAACAACTCTTGCATCGGATCCTCGGCGGCGACGAACGAAAAAAACGAGAAATTCGTATTTCATCCAAGGAAGGCCATGCCTAACCTTTCTTCCAACCTCACCTTCAACAAGGTGAGTTTTTTCATACAAAAAATCCTAAACATTTTAATTTAGGATTCAAGAACTTCTATTATCTAGAAACAGAAAAAGTAAACCTAGACATATCAAACTTAACTCGAACATCATTTTGACAATGAATCACGCGAACCATCACAGCAAAAAATGACGGTTCACTTCTCAAAGGACAATTATCGAGTGAATACTCGAGAAGAAACCAATGAGCCCGGACCTTATCCCAAACCAGAATTCCTGACAGCTCCGTCAAAACAACATTTTTCATAAAACACCAAGCAACATTGCCCCGCGTAGCACAAGTGTAAACCGATTCATTTTCTTCGAAGAGCATGACGATTTCAAACGAAACAGTTTCTTTTCTATACCGATAAATACCAGTTTTGAAAAGAAAATATACCTGAATCTGCCATGGAGACTGAAGAATCCCACCAAACTCACACTGCTTCGCGTTCACCCTATCTTCATACAAAACCTTGTCCCCCCTTCGCACAAACTGCTTCGCTATTCCACTCTTATACTTACAACTTAGCACAAACTCCCCATGAATCGTCTCAATCACTCTCGCCCCAGCGTCCCCAACAAAAAAAAGAACCTGAACAACCGAAATCAGCATTACCATCATCATTCGAGTCTTCATCACGTCCTCCTTCCGTTCAAACAAAAGTCAAAGGTCAAATGTCAAATGTTAAATGTTTCACTTATATATTTTCCTCAAAAATCGATACAACCCAAGCCTAACCGGCAAATACAACTTCTCATAATCCCCAAGATACTCAGTCAACTCACCGTTCGGAGAAAATCCCATCTTAAACCGAGTAAACCCTGACCAATTCGTCTCTCTGCCCTTTGCGTCCTTTGGGGACGTTCCCCAAAAATCATAAAACCATTTATGCTCATCCTTTGCATCCTGAATAGCTTGCCACTGCAATAGATATGGCGCCATTACATTCCTAAACTCATAATCAGTTGCACCATATAAATATGTAACAATATCCCCCCAGAAAACCATTATATTCGCACCTATATATTTACCATCTTTTTTAGCCAGATACAACTTCACAAATGGTATTTCTAATAATTTTTCAAAATAATGATACGAAAAAGTCGTTATATTCTGTCTCTCCCTTGTCTTCTTCGTTAATTCCCAAAACTCCTTAAATTTACTATTATCCACCTCAATCTCTACTCCTTTTTTCTTAGCCAATCGAATATTATACCGTGTCTTTGTATGCATCTGCTTCAACAGTTCATCTTCTTCACCACGAATATCAAGTATTAATGTATGTCTTGGTTGACTATCTTCTTTTGCTTTTACAAATCCTTTGTCAGCTAAATCACGACACCAACTAGTGTCTTTTGACATTGGAGCTAACTGCAAACCCATAATCTTCTCTTGTTTTGCGACTCCGTCTAATTTAGTCACAAACAAACTAAAAACTTCAAACCTTTTCTCACGACTAAGTTCAATATTCAAAACTGGTCCATGATAACCAAGCATCTCACTCTGCCCAAGCCTCACATCTTCTTTATAAACAAATAACACCCCAAGCCAAATCCCATCTTCCTCAACAACAAATCTCCATATTTTATTATGAAGTGATGCTCGAAGATCCCCCCACTCATAAGCCTGCAAAAAACTCCCCCCATTTGCCACAACAAACGAGTTCCATTCATCTTTTTTATTCTCATCCAATTGAATAATATTCATATTGCTAACATATTAAAACTCATTTCTCGCCATAGGCAAGCCAGCCTATGGCTGGAACTTATTTAACCAATTTAACTTATTTAACCTATTTAACTAATTTAACTCATTCAACTACTTCCCCAAAACCTTAAGCGCCTCCCTCACTCTATCACTCGCCCCCACAACCTCCTTCCCAACCTCCCTGAGCGCCTCCCTCGCCTCATTCGCCGGATACCCAAGCGACACAAGCGCCTCAATACTATCCACGTCACCACTCATCTCTTCCTTTGTCCTAATCTCACCAAAATCCCCCTTAATCTTATTCTTAAGCTCAAGCACAATCCTCTCCGCAGTCTTCGCTCCAATCCCCGACACCTTTTTCAGCACCGACGCATCCTCATTCACAATAGCCGACTTAATATCAGCCGGCTCAGCCACCGCAAACACCCCAAGCGCAGTCTTCGGCCCAACACCAGATATCGAAATCAACAACTCAAAGAGTTGCAACTGATTATAGCTCTTAAACCCAAACAACAAAAGCGCATCTTCACGAACATGCTGATAAGTATAAAATTCAGTCTCCTCCCCTTCTTTTAATTCAACCAAAATATCCGCCGGCACAAAAATTTTATACCCAATCCCACCATTCTCAACAACGACAAATTGCTCTGTCTTTAGTTTGACTTGACCTTTTATATAAGCTAACATAATTATGTAAGTTAATTGTTATCCTAAACAACATTAATAAGGAGACCATCGTGACAAACAAGATCTATCACAAAAGCACTTGGGCTGACCTTGATAAGTATCGACAAGACCTAGGTTCATCAAAAACGCTACTAATTACAATGCTTATCCTAATATTCCTGACACTGATTGCAATGATTTTTACTAACAACGTAATCTTAGTAGGTTCTCTAACCATGGCGGCCTCTTGTTTTCTCGTTGGAGATTGGTCCCACCGCATTCTCAAAAAACAACCCCAATCAGAAGAATCTCCACGCAAAACAATATATCGAATGCTATTGATGTTCTCTCTACTTTTACTAATCATACTTATTTATTCCACACTCATCTACCTTGAAATCCAACGCATATTCCAAATCATCTAATCACCCCTCTGTAACACCAGAGGATTTTTTATTTCCTTTTCCTTACTTCAACTTTCACTTTAACTGATACTTTTAACTTTGGTCTGTATCTTTTATTTTTTATCTTTAACTTTGACTTCAACCTTCCTCCTCACCAACGTCATCTCATCCAACTCCCTCCCCATCTCAAAATAAACATCCAACTTCTGCCCCCCATGAGCCTCTCCTATTTCTTCCATATCCCCATTATACATCTTTTTCACCCTATAAGGAAAACTCTCTTCACCCTTCACAACAAACTCCAACTCGTCCCCCAAAAATATCTGATTATGAACCTTCACCTTCACAAGATATTTCCTCCTCAAGTGATTCGTAGTATTCGTAGTTAATTCGTTATTCGTAGCCACAACCTCTCCACAAAACTCCCACCCCACAACCTCATGACTCCTATCATCCAACTGCTCACACACTTCCTTCCCAAACAAAAACCCACTCGTAAACCCCCGATTCTGCGTCTTCTCCAATTCCTCTTTCAACTTTCTAATTCGCTTTTTTCTATTCGCATCATTCGCATTCTTGCGTATATTCGCATCGGCATACGCGTTAACCACACTTCCAAGATAATAAACACTCTTCGCCCTCCCCTCAATCTTAAACGAAATCACTCCCGCCTCCTCAATCTTATCCAAATACTCAATCAAACAAAGATCCTTCGAGTTCATCACATAACTCCCATGCCGATCCTCCTCCATCTCAAGCACATCATCTGGTCTTTTAACCTCACTAAAACTTATCTGCGATTTGCATTCTCCAATTTGCGATTTATGATCCGTGTTCCGTGATCCATGTTCCGTGACTTGATATTCCCACCGACACGGCTGAGTACAATCCCCAAGATTTGCACTTCGATTCGTAAAAAACTTCGACAACAAACATCTTCCAGAATAACTCATACACATCGCCCCATGAACAAAAACTTCCAACTCAACTTTCGGCACAGCTTTATGTATCTCTTTTATTTCTTTGAGCGTAACTTCACGTCCCAAAATAATTCTTTTAACTCCCTGTTTTACCCAAAACTTAACTGCTTCACTATTTGTACAATTAGCTTGAGTTGATAAATGAATCTCAGCATTTTTCCAAACACTCTTAATAACAACAATCACACCAGGATCAGAAACGATCAGAGCGTCAGGCTTCAACTCTTTTAATTTTAATATATAAGCCTTTAATTTTTTCAAATGCTTCTCATGCGCAAAAATATTAACAGTCACATAAACCTTCTTTTTTCGTGCATGAGCATACTCAATTCCCTGCTTCAATGTCCGCATATTAAACTGATTTATTCTCACACGCAACGAAAAATCAGGCACACCACAATAAACAGCGTCCGCCCCGTAATTTAATGCAAATTTAAGCTTTTTAAGGTTACCAGCTGGCGCCAGCAATTCAGGTCTTTTCATATGTCCTAATTTTAGCAAATTTTATCTAATTTTGCAACAATCCTTGACATTTCCTCAAATAATTGCTATAATAATTAGTTAGAATGAACATTAAAAACCCAAACCCAAGGAAGGACCAGTGAATGAAATGGACACACAAAAACTGCAAGAAGACCTAGCATATGTTTTTATTGGCCTTGAAAAATTCAAGGTACCAAAGAAATTCTTATTCGTACTCCACATTGCACCAGACACGGACTGTATAGCCTGTGTATTCCTAGGTGTATTAGGATTCGACACTACGATGGACAACGTTAAGTTAGCGTTCGTTCGTCCAGGAAAAACCTATGACGAACCAGTTCCAGAGGATACGCTCGTCATCCACATGGATGTCGGAGGTCTCTTTGATCCTAAAAACTGGTATTTCGATCATCATGATCCGGATGGAGCATTGCGTGAATTTTTCCCGAGCGCAGCGAGAGCGTTGTACAATTTCTTCAAGAAGCAATTTAATACTCCTCTACTTACAAACTTTGTTGGATATATTGACGAAATTGACTCTGGCCATACGGTCGAATCTTTAGCTTTACATCAAACTGCGAAGCAGCATCAACAAGAAACAATTCAGATCGTTAGAACAAAGATTAATGCGCAATTAGAAAACAACGGAAGCAATCTACGATTTACTGTTTCAAATCTAACCGGAAGACCAACCGAAATTCCTCAACTCATCGCATACTACGAAAATCTCGTAGACGCGAAAGAGATCGACGAGGATACACTTGTTCGTCGAATGTTTGACGTCATGCACGGTTGGTTCCTGATAGAGATGAAAAAAATAAACAGGACACTACAAGTCGACATCGACGACCCAGAAGCCACTCCAAATGAAAAAGAGTTTCTCAATCAAATTATTCCAGCGGTTCAAGAAAGCTTGAACCAAACGAACTACACGTATGGATCCAATCTATACATTGTAGCTTCTAGACCTTATACCGAGAATTGGAAACTCGAAAAAGCAAAAAAACAGCTAAAAGCACTGCATGATTCAGGGAAACTGTCGGCCGATGAACTCAAGAACCGATTCAAGGAACTCGACAGAGGAGTCCAACTTGAAGAAAAAACTCAACGTCACATTAATTGGCTAGTCAAGCAACAGTCAATTGAGTTCGTGACAGCCAATGGAGCAAGATGCATCTACATCAAACCTGAAAAAAACAAAAGTCGTCATCGCAAGATGCGTCACTATTTCAGATCTCATCGGTATCTACGTGAAAAATATGATATATTGATTAACCATCGACTCGTTGACGGAGAACAAACGCTCTGCGTCACGCAGATCAAGAACGGCATCGCCGAACTTGCAAAGCATGGCGAGATCAGAGGAATGCAAGAACTATATAAATTACTCCTGAGCCTTGACCCCCGATTGGTAGAAGGTGTGGACATTCATTTGTTCCAACCTTCTAAGTTCACTTTGCACTTCAACAACTTCAACCTGTCGATTGGCATCAAGTCGATTCTTGGAGCTATTGAAAGGTGCATTAGATTAGTCTCTCCATTAATAGAAAAGGAAGCAGTACCAACTCCGACACCAGTCGAAGCCACCGTACTGGCATAAGAAAATTTCCCAATAATAAACCGACAGTCATTGACTGCCGGTCTTTTTTTACTTCAATCTCCGTGCAAATATAATCGCCACAAAAATTGGAATCGAACTCAGTAACCAAACATTCTGAATCGACATATAGTCAGCCACAATTCCACTCGTCAACCATGCAATACCTGCAGCAAATCGAACAATCATAGATTGAAATGAAGCAACTGTCGCTCGCTTTGTTTCATCGTGAATATTATCTTGCAAATACGCCTTCTCAAGTGGCAGATATGCACCACGAGAAAACTCATGAGTCACAAAAAACATAAGAACCAACCAACCATAAGGCAACAGACCACACAACAAAACACCTACAGCACTTATTGACGTTGAAATAACAACGAGCAACTTATCCGGAACTTTTCGCTTAACACAATAGTTAATCACGAAAATTCCAAGCAACATACTCCCCTGAATCAATCCCCACATATACGGAATCAAGTAGTACCCAATTTCAGTTTCGAAATACGGTGACCACATCATATTAAGTGACTGGACACCGATCATAAGCAAAACCGAAACAAAAATCAAATTCAAAATATTCCTTTGCTTTCCAATGATATCCAAACTCCCTGTCACCGTTTCCTTCATATGCTTTTTCCAAATACCAACTGAGAATGCCTCTCTTTTAAAAGAACTTTCATCAATTATCTTTATCGTTACAAAACCAGAGAACACAAGCCCAATTGAACTTATAAGTAACGGCAAACTCAAACTATAGTAACCAACAAACCCACCAGCCATTCCCCCAACAATTGTTCCAATCTTACCAATCTTCTCACCAAACGAAAAAACTTCACTACTACTTTTCGTCGATCCATTTGCATTCAGTGTCGTTTTGATCCAAGCTTCAAGCGAACCCGACATCAGAGCACAACCAAGAGCAGCAAACCCCTCAGCAACACAAAACCACAAAAAACTATCTACAACATAGTACACCAAGAGCCCAATCGCCGTCACAAAAATACCAGCCACTACCGACTTCTTCCTTCCAAAATTATCAGCCACGACCCCAGTCGGCACCTCAAAAACAAACATCCCAATCAAAAAAACCATATTAATTACCCCAATTTGTGACCAACTCATCCCCTTCTCAAGCAAAAATAACATGTATGTTGCATGAAAAAAACTAAAAAACAACCGAAACACAAACAAGTAGATAGCATAACTGTTAATGATTTTTTTCTCCATAGCATTTTCTCCTTCTGCGTCCTTCGTAGCTCTTTGAGCGAAGAAGGATCATTAATGTTAAAGAACTTACCACGACAAAAAAGACGCTTGAGACTAGTCTCCAAGCGCCTTTTTTGTCCGATAAGTTATACCTTATCAACTAAACTTAGACAATTTAACGCTCGAATCCATTTCGCCTGTTATTTTTGCATAACAAACAACAGCAATTGCGAAATTACCTAAATCTAGCATTAAATTTTGTCTTCTATTATTCATATTTTTATCCTATCTACTATTTATGACGCCAAAATCTAATTTTCGTTACAAAAGAACTAAAATAGTAGCACCACAGGGGGTCCGGGGGAAAAACTGTCTGAGCGGTTTACAATTGCCCCCACTAAAGATGCTAAATAGAACATAGCGAGTTTTTTTCCCCCGGCGCTTTTGGTTCCTTTTGGCGGCAAAAGGAACTCGAACGAGAGTTCGAAACTTCTCACCCCACCAAACATAAAACAAAATAAACAAATAAAAAACCCCCTGAATTTATTCAGACGGCTTCAAATTCACTGAACTATGTTTCTGATCACGAAACCGCTTAAACGGCTTCTTCGCCAAATGCATATTTGTATACTTCATGTCCTCACTCACATCTTTAGCATTCTTCAAAAATTCCGGCAACTCCACCTCTTCATCAACACTCCTCTTCTCCACCTCAACAATCACAAGCCCCTTATTCTCTCCATGAAATACATCAATCTCAAACTTATGCCCTTTGAATGGCGTGACATATCTTGTTTTCTCAACAATTCTGTCACCACAAAGTGGCATCGAATTTTCCGCTTCCTTCAAATCAATCCTATACTCAAATTCAGGAGCTTCAATCCCTTCTTTTTTCCCCTTAACCGTCAAAAAAGCAAGCTCCTCATTAACGATACGAATCCTAATAGCAGTTGTATCATTTGTCAAAATTTCACCGCTACGAGCAGACGAAGCAAAAGCAAATTTCCACTCTTCAACTTGCTTAAAGGTAATCTTCTCTTGAATAATCCTCAACGTTTTTCCAGAATGATCACGAAGCTCAAAAGAAACTTCCCCATTCTCATCATCAATTTCTCGAACAAAGATTCTCACATCTTTATGATTCAAAAACCCTTGAACAATCTCTTTTCGAATTGCTACATTTTTTATAATCTCATTCGGAACATCTTCAACCGAAATTAAATACTTATGCTCAATTTCTTTTGGCACTTTTTCACTCCTTCCTCCAAGTCTTGGATATATCATCCTATCCATATTTCCTAATTTTGTCAACTTATTTAACTCATTTAACTTATTTAACCTATTTAACTCATTTAACTTATTTAACCTATTTAACTCATTTAACCTATTTAACTCATTTAACCTATTTAACTCGTTTAACTCTAATAAGCCCCGAATTCCCCACAACCTCAACCCCCTTCTTCTCCAGCTCATCCAAATACAAATTCATCCCAATCGAATCCGACGAAATATGTCCCGCAATTATCGCATTAATATGATTCTTCTCAGCTTCTTTCTTATGTTCCTCACTCATATGCATTCCAATAATCGTCCCAATCCCAGCCATCGCCATCTTCTCATAAATCATCGGAGAACCTTCCGTCCCACCCGTTATTTCCGTTATCGCAATTCGTCCACAATAATTTTCGGGTGATCCAGCAAAAAGTCTTGGCCCAACCCCCTGCTTTTTCGCAATCGCATACTCCGGAATTTCATTTAACACCTCCAAAACCTCACTCACATATTCAAATTTCCTATTTAATTTTTTCTTCAGAAATGTCGCAACCAAATTATCACAAGGTGTATGCATATTAATAAGCCCCTGTTTCAAAATCTCAGCCGCCATCGGAGTTTTATAATGATTAGCCGGATTAACTCCACGCGCAACCTCATCAATTCTAACCTTTAGCAACCCCTGCGCCACATTTATCGGCACCCCATAATCAGCCAAAACCTCCGCCTGCAAATGCATCACATCATGCAGATGTGACAACCCCTTCCCAATCGGATGATGAGCAATCACAAGATCAATATCCCCCAATTCTTTCGCAAGCAACAACTCCGAAGTATCAATATCAACCCCCGCCAAAACTTTCTTCACTTCTTTTTCACTACCTGTCCTTCGTAGCTCTTTGAGCGAAGAAGGATCAAACAAAACCTGACTATCCAAATACGGATTCTCAAGTCTCTGCTTATCAAATTCCTTCTTCTGCTTCGAATCAAGTTTCTCATATTGATCCTGAACTCTTTTCAAATTTTTTCGAACCTTAGCTACCCCCCTCAAATCATTTTTCACCCCAAGCTCAATCCCAAGCTCATAAACATCTTTAATTGTCATATTATTAAAAACTTATTTAACTTATTTAACCTATTTAACTCATTTAACTTATTTAACCTATTTAACTCATTTAACTCATTTAACTTATTTAACCAATTTAACTTATTTAACCTATTTAACTCATTTAACTTATTTAACCTATTTAACTCATTTAACTCATTTAACTTATTTAACCAATTTAACTCATTTAACCTATTTAACTCATTTAACTTATTTAACCAATTTAACTCATTTAACCTATTTAACTCATTTAACTTATTTAACTTATTAAATCTAATTCACCTTCACCTCCACCCAAGCATACATACTCGCCAAAAACTCCCTCAAACTAAACTTCAACTGATCTCTATACCCACTATCTCTCGCTGCCACACCAATAGCATCAATCCCAAGTTCATTACAAATATATAACGCTCTTCGCAGATGATATTTTTGTGTAATCAGAATAGCAGAATTTATCCCAAATCCTTCACTTATTCTCTTACAACTATCATATGTCCTAAACCCAGCACCGTCAAGCAAAATGGCATTTTCTGGTAATCCCTGAGCAATAGCAAAGTCACGCATGGCAGACACTTCATTATGACTCTCAAGATTATCTTCGTCCCCACTCATAATAAACTTACCAATTCGACCATTCTGATAAAGATTAATCGCTGTCGAAATCCTATCTGCCAAAATATCACTAGGCTCACCTCCCGCTCGAAGCCCCGCACCAAAAACAACCCCAATATTTGGAGGACTAAGTTTCTCACCACTCACAATTCGACTATAATACTTTGTCTGCACCCTCAAAACCACAAAAAAACAAACAACAAATACAAAAATCATCAACCACAAAATTAACTTTGCAGTCTTATTAATACTCCCCTTTGTTTTCCGAGTCCCCGACTCAATCCCAATATCCATTGACTTGATATATTATTAACTTAAACTATAACTTGAATCGAAATCAAGTAATTTCCAAATAACAAGCACCAAATCTCAAACAAATTACAAATTTCAAATTTCAAAACACAACAATTTACCCTAAATTAACAAACGACTTTATTACTTCGTACCTTTCTTTAACCATATCTCGTGCAAAATCAAAAAATATTTTATCATTCAAATCTCTTTCTAATTTTTCATTTGCCCACTGTTTAAATTCATCAGAATTTCTCTGCCTACAAGTCGCGATTCTAATGTAAAAATCATTATAAAAATGAGACATTGCATCAGCAGAAGATAAAATTTGTCCCTCTGAACTTGTCGGCAGCTTATCTTTATCACACGAATGAGTTCTTATTATATCTTCTACCTGTTTAATAATTTCCTCGCCATATCCATACTCAACCATTACGTTCCTAGCCTCTCTTGCACCCACTTCCTGATGATTACCCTCTAAACATCGATACCTCTGCAAATCATGCAAATAGACTCCAAGCAAAACAACTTCCTGATTTGCATCTGGCAACTTCTCCATCAATATTTTTGCTAATCGTTCAACTTCCAACACATGAAAATCAAAAAAACCAGGCAAAATCGTTAATTTTTCTCTGCATTCTTCACTCATTTGATTTCTAATTTTTTTCAATTTTTCATTATCCATACATTCACTATTAATAAGTAAATTATAATCACAGTAACTATCATGTGGTATCACGTTAATATCAGTTGATCATGTTTCTCCTACTTTACAAGTGATATCTTCAACACCTCCTCATTAACCTTAACCTCTTTCTCCCCTTCACCCTGCTCAATATCAGACAACAAAGTTGCTTCTTTGATTTGCTCTCTAAATACTTCATTCACAAACACTTTCTGAACAACTTCACTATCAGTTGAATAAATAAGCTTCACTTTATCAGAGATTGTTAATCCATTATTCTTTCGAACACTATTAATCTTTCGAGTTATCTCTCGAACAAGTCCTTCCATCTTTAACTCTTCTGTAATAGTTGTTTTAATCGAAACAATAACACTACCATCTTCTTTCCCAACTCCGTCAGCCCTTGCAATTATTTCGTCTAGATAAAGAACTTGCTTCACATTTAATTCATCAGCAATGATCTGTTCAAATTCAGGACTAAGCTGTTTTGCATTATAAACAACCATCTCAAGCGGTTGACGAACCTTAATCTTCGCATCATCACGAGCTGACAACCCAAGTTCAATCACTTTTCTTGTTCTTTTCATTTCCTTTAACAAATTTTCATCAATAAACTTCTCATTAGCAACTGGCCAATCTTCCAAGTGAACTGACTTAAGATTTCCACCAAGTCTCAAATACAAACTCTCCGCTACAAATGGAGTAAACGGTGCCATCACTCTTACTAAATTATTCAATACATACAATAAAGTCTTTTTCGCATTTTCACCATCAGTTCCCCCACTCTTAAATCTATCCCGACTTCGTCTCACATACCAAGTTGACAATTCATCAATAAATTCAATTACTTGCCGTCCAGCTTCAAAGATTTTGTATTCACCAAGTTCATCAGTTACTTCTTTTAGAAATAAATTGGTTTTCGCAACAACCCAACTATCAAGAACATTCGACAGATCCAAATCATTAACTTTTACATCAAAATTATCACTATCTTTCTTATAAAGTTCATAAAAATTAACAACATTCCCAAGCAACATTACAACTTTACGCAAAATCTCCTGAGTCTGTTTTTCATCAAAATTTTTCGGTTCCCCAGGTTGATTCATAGTATAGAGTTGCATTCGAAGAGCATCTACCCCATATTTATCAGCAATCATCCACGGATCAATAACGTTCCCCTTTGACTTACTCATCTTCTTTCCCTTAGCGTCGCGAATATGCGCCAAACAAACTACATTTTTGTATGGATTACCTTTACCAAGTAACGTCGAGACTGCCAGAAGAGTATAAAACCAACCTCGAGTCTGATCAATCGCCTCAGAGATATAATCCGCCGGAAACTGCTCACCACTGTCCACTAATTCCTTATTCTCAAATGGATAATGATGTTGCGCAAACGGCATTGAACCAGAATCATACCAACAATCAAACACATCAGTACTTCGAGTCATCTCACCACCACACTCACACTTCAACTTGTACTCATCAATGAATGGTCGATGCGGATCAAACCCCTTACCTGCTTCTGTTACATAATAGTTAATAGCTTTTGCATGCTCAACAGTTTCATTTACAAAATACTTATCAAAATCAACACCTTCTAAAATTTTCTTTAACGCTCCATTTATTGCCCCGTGAGAAACAACCATTACATTTTTCCCAACATACTCTTTATTCACTTTTTTAATAAATCTTTCAATTCGAACAACTACATCAGCTCTCGATTCACCTCCACCAAGTTTATACTCAAATCTTTTCTCATTTTCTAATTTTTTATATTCCTTAAACGCATCCAACTTCACAAGTTCATTATATGACTTACCTTCCCACTCACCATGATTAATTTCAAGCAAATCTTCATCATAGACAACTTCTACCCCTAATTTTTTTGCCAAAATCTCGGCAGTCTGCTTTGTACGAAGAGACGCAGACGCATAAATAACATCAACACTTTCACTGTAACTTTCAGCCATTACTTTTGCACACTTTTCTCCCTCTTTTGTTAATGGATAACTATCCATTCCCATAGTTGCTACTTTTCCAACATTCTTCTCACTCTCTCCATGCCGTACAAATATTAATTTTGTTAAATTTTGTTTTGAATTCTCCCTCAATTCATCATAGGATCCAACAACTTCTACTTTTTTACAGTCCGTACACTGCCAAACTGGAATAGGAGTCCCCCAATACCGCTGTCTAGAAATCGCCCAGTCTTTCACATTCGCGAGCCACTCACCAAATCGACCATCTTTAATATATCCAGGCACCCAATTTATTTTTTTATTATTTTCGAGCAACTCTTCTCGCAAAACTGACATTTTAATAAACCATGAATCTTTTGCATAGTACAAAAGAGGACTATCACATCTCCAACAGTATGGGTAATCATGCTCGTACTCTTTTTCGCCGTATAATAACCCTCTAGTTTTCAAATCCTCAATAATCTCACCTTCAACTGTTTTATTCTTAACAAATTTACCCTGCCATCGCTCAACAGTCGCGAGGAACTTACCATCCTCACCAACCGTATGAAATTTCGGCAACCCAACGGCCTCTCCGAGCTGATAATCATCCTCACCATACAGCACAGCAGTATGAACAACGCCAGTACCATCACTAGTTGTCACAAAATCCGCACTATATACCTGAAATCCATTTTCATAATTCTCAGTATCTTTTGGAATAGCACCAGGAAACAACGGCTCATATTTAGTACCAATCAAATCCTTCCCCTTCATCTCTTCAACAATTTTCATATCACCATCAAAAACTTCACCCAGAAGTGCCTGTGCCAAAATCCATTTCTCTCCGCTATGCTCTACTTTTACATAATCAATATCTTCTCCAACTGCAAGAGCAACATTCCCAGGCAAAGTCCACGGAGTAGTTGTCCATGACAAAATATATGTATCCTCTTGATCAAGAACCTTAAACTTCATGTACACAGAATTTTCTTTTACAAGTTTATATCCCTGCGCAACCTCATGAGACGACAAAGCAGTCCCACAACGCGGACAATGAGGCACAACTTTGTATCCTTTATATAGTAAATCTTTTTCACTTACCTGTTTTAGTATCCACCACAACGTTTCAATGTAATCATTGTGATAAGTAACATACGGTTTATCCAAATCAAGCCAATACGCAATTCTCTGTGTCAATCTCTGCCATTCTTCCTGATATGTCCAGACACTAGCCTTACATTTCTCATTAAACGCCTCAACTCCATACTCTTCAATCTGAGGTTTACCAGAAATCTCAAGCTGTTTCTCAACCTGAAGCTCAACTGGAAGTCCATGAGTATCCCATCCAGCTTTTCGATCAACATTATATCCCTGCATTGTCTTAAACCTAGGAATCACATCCTTAAAGGCTCTCGCCAAAATATGATGAATCCCAGGCAAACCATTCGCCGTCGGCGGCCCCTCAAAGAAAACAAAATTCCCCTTTGGTGACTCCTTCTTCAAAGTTTTCTCAAAAATTTTATTATCCTCCCAATATTTAAGCACCTCTTCCTCATTTTTCGCAAATTGTGATTTTTCCATATTATTTAGCTATTAGCTTTTAGCCTTTAGCTCTTAGTTATAAAAATATTATATTTATTAATAAGATTCGCGTCATTCGCATCGGCATTCGCATCATTCGCATGCCTATTCGCATCATTCGCATCGGCATTCGCATCATTCGCATCGATTTCCTAATAAAAAAAGACCCAAAATGCCAAGAGTCCCAAAAACTGAGACGAAACCATCTTGAGCTTTCACTTAATTACGGCTATTACGGGCCTACCCGTGTGAGTCTACTAACGATTCTCCGCTTTCTTTCACCAGCTCTCATGGCGATAACCATGATCAAACGCTTTTACACTTATACATACAAAGTAACAATAATATTCAATTCAGTCAAGCAAAATTCAATAAAAGATTACCCTATCCGCATTATCCACAAATGATCCGCATATCCGCAATATAAACAAAAAAGAACCTCAAGCATAGTCCGGTCCTTTTTTAATAAATTTAATTATTTTTACATTCGCGATAATTCATAGAATAATATTCGCGTCATTCGCATTGCGACTATTCGCATCATTCGCATCGATTACGAAAGAAATACTTCAAAAGTAGCAATACCAAATAAAGTAAAAACTACCATTGCAAATAACTGTACTATTAATTCTGCCATATTTTTGTGATTATTATTAATATATATAAATAAATTATTGAAAAAAAGTTAAGGAGGTCTTTGGCCTCCTCGGGGTGACGCAATGCACCGTGAGCAGACAATAACACAGGATCATTCCTGCCATCAAAATAATAAACTCTTACAAAGGAATGCACTACAGCATGAAAAACTATCAGATAAGACCAAATCGCCATAGGACCTGTGAGAACACAGATTTCCCTATCACGCCTTGGAATATCTTAAGGATATCATGCACATTCCTTCCAATAAGATTACCTGCGTCGCAAGGAGGCGTCAGAAGATTTTTACGTCCTCCTACTTCCTCAATGTCACAGTTCTTATAAAGAGCTTCATTACCCAGACTCATGTCTAGCTTCACGATCATCGGTCCCCCTTTCATTATTGTTATTTTAATTTTTTATTAATATTTATCCTTACTATCCTCGCAGAGTTTGAGCGAGTGAAAGGAATCGAAAACCTATGTTAATCCTTAGATCCCTAACTTCCAGGCAAAAAAAGAGCTGCAACTAAATGTATTTTATACTTAGAAATATTCCTCTACCGTATCCTCTCTTATTTCTAAATAATCTACACTTAGCCGCAGCTCTGTTAACTTTGGCAACCTCTGTAGTAAATCCCAATTATATATAATTATATGGATTGTACAGTGGTTAATTGATGATAGGAGTCCGAAGTAAAAGTAAACTTGAACTTCAGTGTTCCTTATCTTCATAACTCCGTATTATAGCATACATTTAAAACTTTGTCAAGTCCCCTGAACAACATTTCTACTTTTTTGCTAATTTTAGACAAAATTTAACGTTCATTTAGTCAAATAAAATTCACACATATTTTTTATACTAAAAAAAAACGAATCTTAGACTCTACTTGAAAACACTAATATCTCCAACACTTTTCAATGAATTTTCAAATTCATACGACAAACCAGCCAATATTATCACAAAAAATTACCAACACAATTCACTATTAATCAACAGAACAATCTATTGACAGATCCCCAAATCTTTACTATAATAATGTTACATTTTAATCAATGTTGTGCTACAAAAAAGTATTCAGGTTCACCCCATACTTTTCCGTAGCATCTAGTTACGCATAACGATGGGCTCGCCCTGAACTTATGCGTAGCATCCTGTTTCACGAAAGAACTTCGGGCTTGCCCTGAACTCAATCGTGAAACGTATTGTAGTTCAGGGCCCGTAGCTCAGTTGGCTAGAGCGCCTCGCTTGCACCGAGGAGGTCACAGGTTCGACCCCTGCCGGGTCCACCAAAAAGGAATCTTGTTTATCAAGGTTCTTTTTTGATACAAGTAGTCTTTATTTTCAACCAATGCTCAACTTCTTAAAAAACCAACACATATCACAAAATCGGGCTTGCCCAGTACTCGAGGAACGAGTAGTACTGGGTTCTTTTTTGATACAAAAAAAATCAGCAATATTATTGCTGACCATATTACGAATCTTGAATAATTTTCCTCACCACTTTCCAAACAGTATCAATTACCGGCTGAGTCGCCTTAACATTACTTCTAATCTTTTCAATCTGTTCTTCAAAAGAACAAGGCACAACTGGAACAATGTCAGAAACAATCTTTGCGCCAAAGAATGGAATAGAATATCTTTTCGCCAAAAGCACAATGCTGTACATCTCAAGTTCAACTGCAATAGCATTTGAATGAATCTCACTTCGCTGAGTAACAAGTTTGCGAGAAAAAGATTCAATCTGCCCACTATAACAATTCCAATCTTCACCTACAAATCTTGCAACCAAATCAGAAACAACTCTATCCCGAATTTCCTTTTCTTTTCCCAAATCCAACTCCACCACACCAAACTTCTTCAATTTCTCATCATTTGAACGAAGCGAGTCAACAACTATGACGTCCCCAGCCGACACGTTATCATTAGCCCCTCCACAATGTCCAACCGTTACAATAAAATCTGGCCTTACCACACTCAAATACGAATTCAACTTAAAAAGTGCCGCATACGCACCAACCCCAGTCACAAAAAGATTCTCAAACAAATTACTCTGAAAACTCTTCGGAGTTTCATACCATGGATGAGCAACAACAAGTAGTATCTTCTTCATTTCAGTCCTCCTCGCAAAGTTTAAGTATCCTCGAAAACTTTCAACAGAAATGGAACCTCATCAAACCTTATCAACCCAAAAACATTCTGTCAAGATTTCATCTTTTTTTATATTTTCACTTTAACTTATCTTTTAACTTTCCCGCGGAGCGGGATCCGTCTATGCGGATAATCTGTATCTTCCTGACCTTCGTAGCTGTTGTCAGCGTAGAAGGTTCACTTTTATTTTTTATTTTTTACTTTAAAAGTTATCCCCATTTTTTTTCAAAAAAACAAAAAAGCATTGTTTAATTGTTTCAAAAGTTTTATAATTCAAGTGTAAAATGTTTTTTACAACTAATTAATGTTTCGAAAATTTTTCTGCGTGAGATCTCAAGAAAAATTTTTGAAAAACAAAAACAAATATGCCAGTAAAAAGAAAAACAAAGAAGAAGGCAGCACCAAAAAGAAAGGTTGCTAAGAAGAAACCTGCAAAGAGAAAAGTAGCTAAAAAGAAAGCTGCTCCAAAGAAAAAGAAAGTAGCTAAAAAGAAAGCTGCTCCAAAGAAAAAGAAAGTAGCTAAAAAGAAAGCTGCTCCAAAGAAAAAGAAAGTAGCTAAGAAAAAAGCTGCTCCAAAAAAACGGAAAGTAGCTAAAAAGAAAGCTGCTCCAAAGAAAAAGAAAGCCGCTCCTAAGAAAAAGAAAGCTGCTCCAAAAAAACGAAAAACAGCCAAGAAAAAACCAGCAAAACGAAAGAAAAGATAAAAAAAGTTCGCCCCTAGGAGGGCGAATTTTTTTATCCAATTTTTCCTAAAAACTTTTTTACTAACCACCAAAGGGCTTGCCCAGTACTCAACCATGCAATAGGTTGTAGTTCTGGGTCTGGGGTAAAAACTGTCTGAGCACCATCAATCAACGCACAAACAGTTGCTAAATAGAACCTTGCGAGTTTTTTTACCCCAGCGCTTTTTGTTACTTTTTGGCGGCAAAAAGTAAAAAGAAAAACCTTTCCGCTAAAAATTAATTTTAGAATAATTTATTCTGTTTCGGATTATACCCATCAATCTCCTCCTCACTAAAAACCCTCACAACCCCATACTCCCCATCAAACCCCGACACAGCAATAACTTTACCACCACGAACCCTCTCAATCGCCTCCGCCACCATCTCATTCGAAATTTTCTCTATTTCTCCTCTATTTAAATTCAACAATATATTAAACTCACTCCCACCTTTCTCAACCATCCCCTCATAATAATTCTCAACCCCCTTCGTATTCTTCCCCCTCCCCATACACTCCGCAATTATCTCCTGCAACGGCACCAAACTTCTATACGGAACTGAATTCCCCGGCCTAAACCCAACCGCCCTATCAGCCAACTCCTCCACACGATGATCAACACCCAGAACCATTAGCTTATTACAAACAGGACAAACATCCTTATACTTTTTCCTCGATTCCCCCGGACTACAACTAAATTTGCAATCACGATGCCCATCAAAATGATACATCCCCTCCTCCGGATAAAACTCTATCGTATATAAAAACTTCTTTCTATCTTTATTTTTCAAAATATTATAAATCTCATCATAACTTACTTCATCCAAATCAAAAACATTCGCCTCACGCCCCAAATTCTTCGGTGAATGAGCATCCGAATTTGAAAGCAACATTATGTCATCAAGCGCCGACAACCTCCAATTCATCGCCGGATCACTACTAAGCCCAGTCTCAATCGCATAAATCTTCGGACTCAACTCCTCAAAACAATCCTCCATCCGATCATAACCACTCTTCGACCCAAATATCGCAAACCACGGCGTCCACGCATGAGCCGGCACCACAAGCACCTTCTCATTCACCCCAAAACAAATCCCCGCCAACTCCTTCGCCGACATCCCAATAATTGGTCTTCCATCCGACCGCAAATTACACTTCCTCCTCTCAAGTTCCGCCACAATCCCATCAACCGTCTCAAAATCCGGCGCATACAAACAAATATGCAACCTCCTAACCTTATCTTTATCCTTATAAATACAAGCAACCTCCGCCGACAACATAAATTTGGTTGATTGGTTTATTAGTTTATTGGTTGATTTACTTTTTCGATTTTTCGATTTTTTGATTTTTCGCATTTTTAATAACCCACTCCCATCCTCCACCAACTTCTCCTTCAACTCCCTCAAATACTCCGGATGAGTAAAATCCCCAGTCGCCAAAATATCAATCCCCTTCTTCCTCGCCCACAATCCCAAAACCTCAACATTCATCTTCGGTGAAGTTGCCCTAGAATACTTTGAATGAATATGTAAATCAGCTATCTTTTGCATATTATTAAAATTAATTTAAAAATTCGTAGCTATTTATCATTCGTGGACAACATCTCAACTATTTTCAACTGCTCTTCATCATTCACCCCCAAACATTCCCCCGCCTCAACCTCAATCGAATGAACTTCGTACCCCTGCGACACCGCCAACTCTATTAAATCAGTTAAATAATACTCACCTTGAGCATTATCACTCCCAAGTTTATCAATATTCTCCCGCAACCATCTATTATCAAAACAATAATACCCCGGATTAAGCTCATTGATCCTTAATTCATCATCCTCACAATCTCTCACTTCCCTTATCCCTTTAATCTTTCCCCTTTCATCTCTTACTATCTTCCCAAAATTCAAAAAACAAGCCCTCCAACCATCATAATCGTCAACTTTCACCGTCATCATCGTCACCGGACTCATGTAACTCTCAAAAACTCTTTCTAATGTTTCTTTTTTAATGAGCGGCTGATCCCCATACATAACCAAAACAGCTCCTTCATAATCTTTCAAATGATCTTTCACCATCTTTACGGCGTGCCCAGTCCCTCTCTGCTCTGCTTGATAAACATAATCCGCTCTGTGCCCCAAAAAATCTTCCACTTTTTCTCTACCGTGCCCAGTAACAACAACTGGCTTTATCCTTAATTTCTCAACTTCAGATACAACATGATCAATCATCGGTCTTCCATTCAACTTAACCAAAACTTTAGGCAATTGAGCAACGTTCATTCTAGTTCCCTTCCCACCTGCAAGAATAATCATCTTTTTATTCATATTTTATATACAAAAATCCTATTCAATTTCTTATTTTCTTTATTTGTATAGATTACTTCCTGATCTTCCCATCCAGGAATGCTAAATCCATAAGAAATTATCATAGCACCAGATTTTAATTCATTTTTAAACTTTAATTCCAATCTTTCCAAACAACTTGGCAACAAATAACAAAACACCACATCAAATTCACTCAAACTAATACTAAAAAAACTTTTACATTTTATTTTTACTTTTGACTTTATAAAATAGTTAATTACTCTTCCCCTTAGTATTCCCCACCAATTAACCTCATAACCAACCAACTTCCTAACTCCCTGCTTCTCAAACATACGAAGCACTCGCCCGTCCCCACACCCAAGATCAATTAATGAAGCATTTCTGTCCAATTTAACATTCTCAAAAATACCCTTCAATTGATGCTTCGTAAGATAAACAGATGGCACCCCACGAGTTCGAATAAGCGCTACCAAAGTAAAAAAACTCCAAAAAAATAGAGTTGATACAAAAATTATAATTATAACCAAAACAATTACCATCTTAGTTCATTTCCTTTTTCTAATTTATACTTTTTTGCGTCACCCGACTTCACTTCAACAACATAAACAACATTCTCCTCATCCGAAATAATAAGTGGACACTCCTCAACGCAAGGTTGCTCATTCAAATGTTCTTCAATCACCTCTCTCTGACTATCTAAAAAGAGTATATCAAGCGGAAACTGCACATCCTTCATCCAAAAAGACGCTTTCACCGGATCTTCAAATGCAAAAAGCATTCCATCATACCCTTTCATACTAGCTATTCCAGACAACCCCTTCTCAGCCTGCTCTTGCGTAACAACTTGCTTCACTTTTATAAATTCATTTGTAGGAGTCTGAACAATCAAAAAAACATCATCACTATTCCTATTGAAAAATGCAAAAATAAGTGAAGCAACAATTAAAATTCCAAAAAATACTCCTTTTTTCATATTAACTTAATTCTAACATTTAAGACTATTTTTGACAATAAAAAATTGCACAAAACTAACCGAGGATGAGCATCCTCGGTAGTTTAAAATAAAAAAATTGAGTATTTAGTCCGGGCGACGACCTACTTTCCCACGGAGTAGTATCATCGGCGCTGAAGGGCTTAACTTCTGTGTTCGGGATGGAAACAGGTGTGGCCCCTTCGCAAGGATCACCCGGACAAAATACTCAATGTATTTTGCTCGTGGGGGGTATCATCAGATACCCCCTGATAGTAATTTTCAAAAAAATTGTATTATAATAGCCATTTTTTATCTTAAAATCTTTAAATTTCAAAATATTAACATTATAGTGGTTACGCAATCGACCGATTAGTACAGCTTGGCTTAATGTATTGCTACACTTACACCTACTGCCTATCAACCTCATAGTCTCTGAGGGGTCTGGTAACGAAAACTAATCTTGAAGACGGCTTCACGCTTAGATGCTTTCAGCGTTTATCCAAACCGAACGTAGCTACCCAGCAATGCCCTTGGTAGAACAACTGGTACACTAGAGGTTCGTCCTTCCCGGTCCTCTCGTACTAGGGAAGAGCCTTCTCAGTTTTCAAATGCCCACAGCGGATAGGAGACCGAACTGTCTCACGACGTTCTGAACCCAGCTCGCGTGCCTCTTTAATTGGCGAACAGCCAAACCCTTGGGACATGCTTCTGCCCCAGGATGAGACGAGCCGACATCGAGGTGCCGAACCTGATCGTCGATGTGAACTCTTGGATCAGACTAGCCTGTTATCCCCGGAGTAGCTTTTATCCGTTGAGCTTCCGCCGTCCTATTTCGTACGGTCGGATCACTAGCTTCTGCTTTCGCAACTGCTCTTCTTGTAGGAATCGCAGTAAAGCTGGCTTATGCGCTTGCACTTTCACCTCGGTTTCCATCCGAGGCAAGCCAACCTTTGTAAACGCCTCCGTTACTTTTTGGGAGGCAACCGCCCCAGTTAAACTACCCACCAGATACTGTCCTTTTCCCGGATAACGGGACTAAGTTAGAATTAAAAACATACAAGGGTGGTATCTCACTGATGTGACTACAAAGTAGCCACTCCCACCTATACTGAACATGCATGTCCTTAATCCAATATCAAGTTATAGTAAAGCTTCACGGGGTCTTTTCGTCCGGCTGCGGGTAACCGGCATCTTTACCGGTCTTGCAATTTCGCCGAGTCCATTGTTGAGACAGTCTCCACATCATTACGCCATTCGTGCAGGTCGGAACTTACCCGACAAGGAATTTCGCTACCTTAGGACCGTTATAGTTACGGCCGGCGTTCATCCGCGCTTCAGATCAGAGCGTTAACCCTTCACCTTAACGTTCGGACACTGGCCAGGCGTCAGCCCCTATACATCACCTTACGGTTTAGCAGGGACCTGTGTTTTTGGTAAACAGTTGCATGGAGTCTTTCGCTGCGGCCCCATTAAAAAATGGGGCAGGCCTTATCCCGAAGTTACGGCCGCTGTTTTGCCGAGTTCCTTAACAATGGTTATCTCGTCCACCTTAGAATTCTCTTCTCACCTACCTGTGTCGGTTTACGGTACGGATACTATTAACTTAACCCTAGAGACTTTTCTCGGTAACTTTACCAGCTAAATCGATTTCACCGAAATGAAACCTTTTCTCAGTTTGACAGTTGATGACTCCGGATTTACCAAAAGTCACTGTCGCGCCAAAAACGAGCATAACCAAAATCTCGCTTAGCTTAAAAAATTACGTCCTCCCATCGGAAATTAATAGTAGTGCAGGAATATTAACCTGCTCGTCCATCGACTACGTCTTTCGACCTCGCCTTAGGACCGACTAACCCTGGGGTGACAATCATTGCCCAGGAAACCTTAGGTTTTCGGTGGTTTGGATTCTCACCAAACTTTTTGCTACTCATGCCAACATTCTCACTTCTATACGCTCCACCGTCCCTCACGGGTACGACTTCAGCGCCTATAGAACGTTCTCCTACCACGCTTCCGTAAACGGAAGCATCCGCATCTTCGGTACTATGTTTAGCCCCGATACATTTTCGGCGCAAGACGACTTGACCAGTGAGCTATTACGCTTTCTTTAAAGGATGGCTGCTTCTAAGCCAACCTCCTAGTTGTATAAGTCATCTCACAACCTTTCACACTTAACATAGATTTTGGGACCTTAGATTGCGGTCTGGGCTGTTTCCCTTTCGACCAATGGAGCTTAGCCCCCATAGTCTAACTCCTTAGCTATTGACTCTTGGTATTCGGAGTTTGATTGGAGACGGTAGGTTGCCCATCCGCCCCCATCCAGTGCTCTACCCCCAAGAGGAACACTAAAGGCCAGTCCTAAAACTGTTTCGGAGAAAACCAGCTATTACCCGGTTCGATTGGCATTTCACCGCTAACCACAATTCATCCCCTCGTGTTGCACGGCGAGTGGGTTCGGGCTTCCATTTTGCTTTCGCAAAACTTCACCCTGATCATGGCTAGATCACCGGGTTTCGGGTCTTGTGCGTGATACTAAGTCGGGCTATTAACCCTCGCTTTCACTGCGCCTTCGTCTTTCTCAGACTTAAGCTCGCAACACACACAAACTCGTTGGCTCATTCTTCAATAGGAACGCCATCACCCAGAACAAATCTTGGGCTCTGACTCCTTGTATGCATATGGTTTCAAATACTATTTCATCCCCCTTACCGGGGTGCTTTTCACCTTTCCCTCACGGTACTAGTTCACTATCGATCATAAATGGTATTTAGCCTTACCGGATAGTCCCGGCAGATTCAAACAGGATTTCTCGTGTCCTGCCCTACTTGAGAATAACTATACAGCTAGATAATTTTTTTCGCCTACAGGTCTATCACCTTCTGCGGAAGAGCTTTCCATCTCTTTTGGCTAAAAACTATCTACACTGCACAAGATTATCAGCTCTTGAACATAGATATCTCGCTACCCCCATAAAACATGTGGCCTGATAGCCTTAAACTGTCAGATCCAGCCTCATCCGAAAACAAGACTTTCACGAAACAATAAGGTTATATGGGTTTAGGCTCATCCCCGTTCGTTCGCCACTACTAAGGGAATCATTATTATTTTATTTTCCTCTGGCTACTGAGATGTTTCACTTCGCCAGGTCTTCCTCAACTACCCTATGTATTCAGGTAGAGATAACTAAGGTTTGCTTAGTTGGGTTTCCCCATTCGGAAATCTCCGGATCAAAGGTTGCTTACCACCTCCCCGAAGCTTATCGCAGGTTGCTACGCCCTTCATCGTCCATTTATGTCTAGGCATCCACCATATGCACTTAGTATGCATAACCACAATAATAGTAATATTATTGTTAATTTAAAAGTTTGATAAAAAATCGCTAATTAAAATTGCAATTTTCTTGAAAATATTTTTTGTTGTTGTGAATGTTCCTGCTTTACCAACCACGAACTACTAAAAAGCATTTTAGATTACATCCTAATCCATAGTCGAGAATAAAAACCTCCAACTATAGCTGGCGTGTAATCTAAGCTACCTTCTAATAACTTTTTAAAAAATAAAAAGAACCCTACGTTAATTTCTCCATCCCGAATGAAATTAAATAGAAGTCTTTATTTTTTATGGGAATTCAATGATGCAATGAGCTTTCGCTCGTAAATGTGATTACAATTATAGCGGAATTAAAAAATATGTCAAGAGATTCATTGTTCACTTATCAACACCCAAATAACCCCTAAATTTACACAACAGAACAAATCCCCTAAAATTACATCTTTCCCAACAAAAAAGCAGTGATTTTTAATCACTGCATATTTTCTTTAATTTTCCCTTTATCCTTTTCCCTTTATCCTTTTCCCTTTCCACTTTCTTCCATACACTCAATCAACTTCGCCCATTCATCCTTTGGTTTTGAAATGATCATCGAATCATCAACACCTTCTTCAGTTCGGTTATGCTTCGCAAAAACACGATTCTGAAGCGAAAAGATCGGAATTCTTACACCATTTTCAGTAACATACTCATCCCTATACAACTCCGATCTATTCAGAATACAAACAATCGCAATCACCTCAGCCCCACGATTTTCAACCAACTCAATCATTTCTTTTACAGTTGAAAGATTATGACACACATCCTCAACCAAAACTACTTTCTGACCGCTAAAAACCTGATGTCTCCCCCAAACAAATCCCCATACTTTTGCCTTTGTATAGGAAGCTAAACCAACCACTTTTTTCTCAGGATAAGCCAACTGCTTCTCACACAATACAGCTAGCGCCTGCGCAAACGCAATACCACCTTGCGGCGCTCCCACAAAAACATCCGTATGCCCAAGAATCTCTCTTCTTGCCAAAACATACATCAACCTATCAGCAAAATATCTCAAAACAATCGGCACCCTCTCAACCATCGCCATATTAACATACACTTCACCAATATAATGCTGCCACATCTTATCCTGCGCAACATACTGAACCCAAAAACCATTTTCAGGTCGCTCATACACAGCCTTCACCGCCTGCAAAACTTTCCAAACCGTCACATCGGGCTGCTCCCTATAATACAAAGACGCCAAATTTATAACTTCCTCTACATCTATTCTCAATACATCAGACATTTTCTATCTCCTCTTCTTTTTATTGTAAGAAACATAGCCAAATAAACCTTATCCCACTTAAAACAAAAAAACAACCCAGAACTACTCGTTCCTCGAGTTCTGGGCGGGCCCGAAACTATTACTTTGTCGAGTTCTGGGCGGGCCCAAGTAGATATTTCGAAATTCCAGATACCCGATTCAACAAAGAAGCGACTGACACAAATCAACATTTTGGCTTGCCAGGTACCCAAGCAATATTTAAAAAATAAGATTTACTTATTTAATTAAAAGCGAGTGGTACCTGGCCCGCCAAGTACTCGAGCTATATTTAAAAATAAAAATACCTAGAACTACTCGTTCCTCGAGTTCTAGGCAAGCCCAAGATTAACTTATTGGCCTGCCAAGTACTCGAGCTATATTTAAAAATAAAAATACCCGATTCAACAAAGAAGCGAGTAGTACTTGGTGCCGGGGAGAGGACTTGAACCTCCACGGGTTGCCCCACTTGTTCCTAAGACAAGCGTGTATACCAATTTCACCACCCCGGCATAATCAAATTTCAATCATCAACTTTCAAATTAAAATTGATAACAACATTATAAAGAAAATTTTATATTTCGTCAACCTTTACAAATCAAACTTACCATCCATTATTTCTTTTTTCAAATCCAAAAACCCACGAATCAACTCAACGTCTCCATCTTCTTCTTTTTGAAGTTGCTCAATTCTTTTTGTAATCCAATTAGCAATTATTGCCAAATCAAGCTCATATCCCTTTTCCTTAGCAAATTCGAGCATTCCAACAATACAATCAGGACCCGCCTTCTCTATTGACTCAGCCATTTTTTCACTCAAAATCAACTTAATACTCTTTTCAATCTTAGAAGAATCCGCTATCATGCTCTCTACCTTTTCTTTGTCCGCCTCACTACACCACATTCGCCCCAGACTATACGACAAATGTTGTAAAAGTTCATCTGATATTCCCTCCACATTCGGATGCTCAAATGATGCTCCTTCACCTCTTTCTATTTTTTTTCTAAATTTATTATCAAAATTTTCCATATGTATATTTTATTAATAATACCCCAATTATAACAATAAATTCAAAAAATACAAAAAATCTATATATTAATCCTCTTTTTCCCCTAATTTTACACCACCATTGACATTCTTTGCTAAATTTGCTATAATTTTACGTTAATACAGTTCATCGACAACCAAATCAAACAACCAAAAAGGACTGAAATGAAACTACCAAAAACTGTACCAGGATTTGAAGGTTTAACAATTTAGGAATTAAATGGTCACAAAGTTGTTCTCTGGATCGGTCGGGCAAAATTACCCCATATCGGTCACATTCAATTTCTCAAAATTCTATGGCAACTAGGTTATAAACTTGTAATCATGAATGGATCTTGTTATAGCTTTAACGCAAAAAACCCGATTCACATTTTTCAAGTTCAATGCATGCTGGCACTATCTCTGATGAACGAAGGAATTCCTCTTGAAGACTTCATGTTTGTTCCATTGCCTGATTTTCCGCATGACGACAATGCATGGAAACAGCATATCACAAACATGCCACACTTTTCGGCCGTTAATGCCGTTGCGTCTGGCAATGATTCTGTTTTATCTGTTTTCAAAAATGACAACAATCTAGTCAAGATTCAACCAGATAGTATTATCGAAAACATGATTCCCATCTCAGCTACCGTTCTTCGCGAAGCAATTCGTGATAATGATATTGAGACCTGGGTTAAGTACGCCGCCTTCGGAACAAAACTTTTCATTGCTCAAACCGGTGGCTTTCACCGGATTCGAAATGCAATGCTTGACAATGAAGCTGACTATGTTCCCGGCAGACAAAGCGTAGACCTATTCACGTTTGTCTGGAACGGAGTTGACTGGTCAGTAGTTCTTGGCAATAGGCGAAGTGACAAAGAAAACTTCCCAGGAATTCTCGCCACAACAGGTGGCGGAATCGAAGACTACGAATCACCAATTCAAGCAGCCCTTCGTGAAGCAGAGGAAGAAAACAAGATCCGATATAGAATTCTAAACCTACTAACACTACCAACTGAAATATCAGTTCATGATAAATTAAGTCATCTACACTTTGTCGGAATGTACTCGAGTACTGACCCAAGACTAGCTGGAAACGAAGGAGGCTCCAGCCTCTGCTTCATGACCATCTACGACGGTTCAGCACAAAAACTTGCCATGCAACTCAGAAGCGAATCCGATCTTGTTAACGTCAGGCTCGTCAGAGTCACAGACGCCCTAAAGCAGGGTCTTGCCTACCAACAAACCGAGATGCTCAACGATGCATACCGCATGCTCGAGCAACTAAGGAGGTAATGATGAAAGCTTTCATCGCCTACCTAGTCGTAGGCAAAAAAGATAGATACGATCCGATTGACGAAGAAACCAAGAAAATTCTTCATCGTCATTTCAAAATTGTCACAAATCCAGAAGAAGCTCAAGTTATCCTCGTTCTTGGTGGTGACGGCACGATGGTGCATGCTATCAAAATGTTTCATACTCTTAATATTCCTTTTTATGGAATCAACAGAGGAACAAAAGGATTTCTGCTCAATAATCATGACCTGAAAGATGATTTCACGAAACAGTTGCACGAAGCAACTGACATTGAATTTCCACTTCTACAAGTAAAAATTAAATCAGCAACAAGTACTGCTGTCACAACTGTTTTTGCGTTCAATGACATTTGGACAAAATGCTTTAGTGAAGCAGGCCAAGCATCAAAAATGCGAATCTTTATCAATGGAAAAAATATTACAATGAACGAACATTGTGACTATCTTTCCGCTGATGGTATTATCATTTGTTCGCCAGGTGGTTCTACTGCCTACAATTTGAGCGCTGGTGGCCTAATCGTCGATCCAAACTCAAACGGTTTAGGACTAACACCAATATGTGCCTTCAACTTAGCGTTCAAGCCACAACTTGTCGAAGATACAAAAATAATTAGAGTAGAAATTGTCGAACCAGACAAGAGACCAACTACTGTCTTTGCTGACAATCATGGAACAAGTCAGGTCAGTGAATTCACAGTAAAAAAATCTCCCTTCTCTTGCCGTATCTTTTTCAGAAGTGACCTGTCATACCATGACAAACTCGACCAAATCAGGTTTCCCTGGTTACAATAAACACCTGCCCGCAATGCTACGCATAGCGTTGCAGGCGGGCCACTCAAAAGCAAAGGAGAACACATGCACAACTTCGTCGACGCCATGTTGACCGACAAGTATCAAGTCTCAATGGGCTACGCCTATTGGGAATGCGGTAAACACAAAGATAACGCAGTATTCGATCTATTCATTCGCAACTGTCCATTCAAAGGCGAATTCGCGATCTTTGCCGGACTTGAAGAGTGCCTTCACTATATAGAAAACTTCAAAATCACCCCTGAAATGATCGAGGTCCTCAGAAAAGACAATCCGAACTGCCAAGAAGGCTTTTGGAAATATCTCTCGTCGGTCACCGCCAAAGATGTAACTCTCAGGGCGATTCCAGAAGGATCTATTATCTTCCCGCGAACTCCTCTCATCGAAATCGAAGGACCACTCGCGATCGTACAGCTGATGGAAACAACTCTTCTCAACCTCATTAACTACGCTACTCTAGTCGCGACTAACGCAGCACGGTTGAGACTCGTTGCTGGATTTGATGTATCATTACTCGAATTCGGACTCCGCAGAGCACAAGGCCCAAATGGTGGCGTCTCTGCTTCGAAGTACTGCTACCTCGGCGGATTCGATGCCACGAGCAATTACAAAGCTCACGAACTATACGGCATTCCCTGCAAAGGAACTCATGCTCATAGCTTCGTGACGGCATTCACCTCACTTGATGATATCAGACAAGATAAATTCTCTGAGTCCACAATCAAGGCACGAGATATACTCTGTCGAATGTTCAAGCTAGAATCGACAAATGACGGAGAACTGGCAGCGTTCATTGCATATGCAAGAGCATATCCCGATGGATTTTTGGCACTCGTCGATACCTATGACACACTGAACTCCGGTGTGATCAATTTCATGGCAGTCGCAATAGCGCTAAATGAAATTGGACATAAGGCGATCGGCATGCGTTTGGATTCAGGCGACCTAGCCTATCTTTCCAAAGAAGTCCGCAAGATGCTCCTTCATCTATCCGGTAAATCGGTAGAATATTTCCGCAAAAGTATTAATCTCTCCAAATGCACCATAGTTGCAAGCAATGACATAAACGAAGAAGTCCTCGAAGCACTGGATAAACAAGGACATCAGATCAACTCATTCGGCATCGGAACACACGCCGTTACCTGTCAGGCTCAGCCCGCACTAGGCGGTGTTTTCAAACTCGTTATGATTAACGGTAAACCAGTAATCAAGCTGTCTGAATCCATTATCAAAGTCACGATCCCGGGTCGCAAACAAGTATTTCGACTCTACAATTCAAACGACAATGCTGTAGCCGACATCATGCTAGACTACGATGAAAAAGCCCCTCAACCAGAGCAAAAAGTGATTTGTCTAGATCCATTTAATCAAAACAAACGAGTACACATCATACCCTCTCAGGTAGGATTACTACTTCAGACATACTGGCAGGGACAACTCACAGAAAAAGGCAGAAACCTACCCAGTCTCACTCATATTCATGATTTTGTACTCTCTCAGCTAAAAACGTTCCAGCCGGAACATCTGAGAAGTTCAAACCCGACGCCCTACACAATCGGCCTTTCGCAAGTCTTGCATGAACAAATGCAGACCCTTTGGCACAACGCCCAAACGGTAAAAGTTATTCGATAAAGTTATTTCTTAATTTCACTAACCGCTTCCACACTTGGAAGCGGCTTTTTTATACAAAAAAATCTACCTCTGTTAAGGTAGATATTATCTCATTTAATCTTCAATCGTCATATCCTCAATCTCCGGCAATCCCAGCTCAGCACGAGAAAGCATAACCGTTCCTTCTCTCTTATAAGCACTTCGCAAAGACCTCGCCGCGATCAATTGCACAGTCTTTGCATCTTGACCAGGAACGGAGGGCAAAGCTTTAAGCTGATCATTCTCACCATCAGGATCAAATCCATGTTGGATCAAATAGATCATGATTTTATCAATATCACCATACTCAGCACCAAGCTGATTGGCATCAGTTCCATTGACCTTTAGCCCATCACTCGGCGGACGAGCAATAATCTCTTCTGGCACTCCGAGGTACCGAGCCAACTCAGCCATTTCGAGTCCCTTCAGCACATGCTGAAGCATAGCGTAGTCACCAACGTCACCGCATATTGTCCAGAACCCCATCCAGTACTCACTGAAATTATCAGTTGACAAAACCATTCCATGCAGTCTGTTCGCCATATAGTATAGCTGCGTCATACGAAGTCGCGCCTTGATATTCCCCTGTGCAACTTTCTCACCAAACGGCCAGAGCAACGAAGCCTCAAGCATATGATCATGTTTCAAAACTTCTTGCAATTGAGCATCAACCCCAGACAACAGTTCACGTTGAAAGAAATCATTCACTCGAGTCAAATCCACTTCCAACACATGATCAGCAAACTTGTTCGAAACAAGCCTCCCCATCTCCGTATCTTCTGGATCTGAATCACAAGGCAGAAGCACATCCACAGAAATAAGTGTGCGATTATGTTCAGTCGCATACCGAGTTGCTCCCGCAGCCAAAACCGACGTAACTGCCGAATCAAGACCGCCAGATACTCCCTTTACAATATAATGAATTTTATGCTTCATGCAATACTCTGCCAAATGCCTTTCAGCATTCGCTTTCACGACAGCACAAAGATCTTCATTCATATAACCCATAAGTAAACTCCTTCCGTTGTTGTCAAAAAGCCAAAGACTCAATACCAAACTATAGCAAAATTAATTAATTATGTCAAGTCTTACCTAATTTTAGACAATCTCACACTTGACAAATCTCTTTTCATCCGTTATAATCAATTATTACTCTTTACTGCGAGAAAAGGAGCAAATCATGAAAATAGGTGTCTATGGCGGAAGTTTCAATCCTCCAGGAAATCATCATCGAAAGGCTATTAAACAAATTCTCAATAACCAACTGTTCGACGAAATTTTCATCATCCCCTGCGGATATAGAGAAGACAAACCACCACAAGAACAAATCCCACTTCATCAAAAAAGTTGGCTTGTTCACCTGGCATTTAGTAATCTACTAGTCAAAATTGATACAACTGACATTGATCAACACTGCTTCACTCCAACATTCCAAGTTCAAGAGCGCTATGAACGGCAACATCCAAATTCGGAAATTTGGCATATCGTCGGCGCAGATATCATCACCGGCGGAGCAACTGGTCAATCCGAAATTCAGAGAACCTGGAGAAAAGGACCTGAAATCTGGAACTCCCTAAATTTCGCAATAATGAAAAGACCAGGTCACGAAATCAAAGACAAAGACCTCCCTCCCCGCAGTATGCTAATTGAACTACCACTGATCCATGGATCAAGTACCGAAATCAGAAATCTTCTACAACAGAAACAACCCATCACTGGAATGGTACAACCAGCTGTCGAAGAGTTCATTTATGCCAACAATCTCTATCAAGAAGAAATCCAGATAGACATATTAATCACCATCGAAAAACAAGGTGAAAAACTATTAGTCACTGGATTAAGAAAAAAACCGTTTTACTACGATCCTCAAGCAGACAAAGAAGAAAGAGCAATCGGTCCTGAAAACATTCTTTATCTTGAAAGTGGCTTTTCAGACGCAGGAAATATCGTTCTTCAACTTAAAGAACTCGAAACGGACAAAATACTCGTCACAGGAGTTGACAAAGAAAAATGCGTAATTCAAATTGAAGGCCACTTCACTGATTCATGAAATACAAAACCGATGCTAAATTTAGCATCGGTATTTTTGTAATAAAAAAACCTCTGTCATATTAGACAAAAGTTACATTACACTATTTCAAATCTCTTCTTTAACTATCTTTTCCAACCTGTTCTTCGTAGCTCTGTAAAACATGAGCGTAGTAGGAATAGCAATCAACTATTATTCCAACCAGTTCACCACAGTCCCAACCGCCTCGTCGACAGTCGCGCACAACTTTCCGTTGTCATAACGAGTCACCTGATTACGCAGATAAGCGCGCGCTCGGTTCAGATCCTTTAGCTCACGTCCGGTCACGACCTGACCGTCGACGTCAGTGCCGTCAACCATGTCCTCGACGACCAGAGCCACATTTCGGCCAGCCGCGATATACTCGGTAGCCTCTTGAATGCTGGCAATCGCCCGAGTCTGAGAATCGATCACGAACAACAACGCCACGCTCTCCTCCTTCGCTGTCGCCTCTAATGCAACCAATCCCTCGTGCCAGTCGTCAACCTGCGGATTGTAGAAATCCACGTCCGCCATCTTCAGCAATGGAATCGCCGAGTCTTCGCGCCACGTCGTCGGATTACAGCTGCCACCTAAAAACACTTGTTGCTTCGTTCCAGTAGTCATGACTTTCTCCTTCTTTCTTTGTTTCGCTCAAAATGAACGTCGCGAGAAACACTGTTACAATTAACAGTAACTTCAAGATATACAAACTTAACACATTAAAAACATATTGTCAAGAGTAGACCCCTATTTACCTAATTTTAACAAAAAAATCCGCCATGCATTGCATAACGGACATTATTTAATTATGAATCTTAAACATCTCCTCCCCAATCTCTACAGCCTCCTCAAACTTCCGATTAAACTTTCTCCATTCGTCAGGAATACTCCCAACACCACAGTTAGCTCCAATCAGAGAGGCAACCATCGCTCCATTCGTATCAGTGTCCCCACCATTGTTAATGGTATACAAGACACCCTTTCGAAAATCGGTCGGATACCGTAGAAAACATGCGATCAAAAAAGGTATCGACTGAATACAAAAGCAACTTGTACCAATATCTTCACGCAATGCCACCGTATTATGAATCAAACCATACCGCTGTATCTGCTCAAGTTTTGTAGAAACGCGCTCAGCCTGAAGTTCCTTTGAACGGAAATCCGGATGCAGTTCAAATCTTCGAACCGCTTCAATAACTTCTTGCAATCGATCTTTTGCCTTACTCGTATCATCTTCCAGCGGACGATCAAGCAGACTACAAAGCAACCATGCAATCGCGTAGGCACTATCAGTCGCCCGACTATCAGGATGAGTCAAAACGCCCTGAGCATAAACCTTACTCATCAAAATACTCTCATTTTTCATCCCATACTTCAAGAAATGATCAATCGCAACCGGAGCAATCTTCATCGCCACACCATTCCCAGAACCTTTACCCGGCTTATCATAACTTGGATTTCGAATCACTCCAGCAACTGTCTCAATTCCCTTCCTCCTTGCATGTCCAACTATCTCCATAGCATGCGCCATACCATCCTTCGTAGTCTGCCCCCATCCAGCTCGAGATGTTAAATACTCTCTGAGCTGAGCAATCACTGTCGCAAAGTAATCATAACCATTCGTTTTAACAATCGCCAAAGCAACTGCTCTAGACAACTGCCAATCATCAGTCGTATCCCCAGGTTTAAAATGCTGCATCGACTTAAATGCATTATTTGGATTATTTCGAAACGCTGTAATGCCTACTCCTTCTGTAAACTCTAAAATTTCATCCGGATCAAAAGTCTCCACCGGATACCCAAGCGAATCCCCAATCGGAATACCCAACAAACAACCCTGAACTCTTTCCATCATCGATACCATCTCTATTCTCCTTTCTCGAGAATACCATGAAACAAACATTTCATACCACATTAACACAAAACCCAAATTCAATCAACCCCTTTCCAAACCCTGAGCGACCAAAGGAAGTCGAAGGGCCCCCCTTCTTCACCATGTCATTCCGGGCCCCGCCGTGCCCCTCGTAGCTATTAGCGTAGTGGGGACCCGGAATCTCATCCGGATAAACCAGTTTGCTCAAAATTTTGAGATTCCCTGCCTCACTCCACCTGTCATCCTGAATTTACGTGTCCTTCGAAGCTTTAGCGAAGTAGGAGTTCAGGATCTCATTCTGATTAACCAGTCCCTTCAAAACATTGCCACTCCCTGTTTTTCATAGTAGCTCTGTGCTCTGTGCTCTGTGCTCCATGATCTGCAATCCGTAGACAATAAAACCGTCACTATATTAAGCAACGTTCAAAATCATCTATTTACCCCTCAAAAGTATATTCACTCCTTCGGATACTTCATCCGATAATACGTATAAGCCAACAACGTCTTAGCGTCCGCAGACGTTACCAGCTCATCAATCGGCACAACCTCCACTCGCAAATACTCATTCTCATCGGCCAATCCAGTCCTGCGATCATGGATCTCCTCCAACTGAGCACGAGTCACATCCATTCGAGTGTAAAAGAAATGCATCATCTCATCACACGCACCACCGGACAACGCCACTGGCTGTTCAATCAATCGCTTAAGATCTTTCTGAGCAAACTTGATCCCAAGCTCCTCATGAAGCTCATCCAGAGCCTTAACAGCGATCTGATTACTACCATCAAGCATACCTGCCGGAATCTCCAACCATCCTACCGATCCAACCGCAACACGCATCTGTCGCACCATAGCGACGTATTCACGACCTTCGCAGATCAAAATCGGCAGAACAGAAACAGCATCTCCACGCAAAAACAAGACCTGATCACTAAAATGTCCTTGCGGATCAACAACACGCACCTTGCACTTAATAAACGCAACCCTAGGACCAAATTTATCAAACGACTGAACTTCCATACTCAAAAGCTGAATCTTCTCATCCAACTTATCAATCCAACCAGTCATCAGAGGCGAACGCATCACCTCACGAACTTCACTATCCAAAACATACCGAAAATCAAGCAAAAACTTCCTTCCCATATAATGAACTTTGTACCAAAACATAGTCCCCTTAGGAGCCTGCTGATGACGAATCTGCATTTTCTGAGCCATGTTTCCTCCAATCCTATTTAAGAGGTGATCATTAAGACAATTTTTCCTCTAAATTGACATTATTTTATTATACACTATCAATTAAATTATGTCAAGCTATTAACTTACAGATTTTTCTAATTTTAGCCATAAAAATAAAAACTAGGAAACCGTACATTGACGGTTTCCCTAATTTGAAATTGTAATTAACCTATTTCCCGCCACAGACGGGCCAGCCTATGGCTGGAACTAATTTGACGGCTCTCAAACCTCCTACAGGATCAATTACGACCCTGAATTGAAGAAGTTGTTCTGAGCCTGCGGATCAATCGTTGTTTGCGAAGCCCGAATAACAGACTGACTGAGAATCTGGAATACCTGGCGAATCTCCGACTCACGATCACCGCTGTCTCGTCCAGTTTCGTTTGCCAGAAGAACCGCACCATCAGGAATCCCCATCCTCTTTGCCACCGCCTTGAAATTCGCTTCGCGCCCAACTCCGATGAACGCCAGGATGAACTGCTCGCTTGCCAGAAGATCCTTCGCCACCTTCGCACAATCAGCCGCACGGATTCGACCGGACTGATTATTCTCGCCGTCAGTCAGGACGACTAGAATGCTTCGGACCGGTGTGCCCGTTGCACGCAACTGCTGAGCGTATACCACATTCGCCGTCGCCGCTTCGAGCCATCGCGAGTACAAAGGTGTCATTCCCTGAGTACGATAGCTCTTGTTGTCGAGACGAAGCGCATCTTTGACCTGCACATACCCGTGATACGGATCTCTGCGGTTGAGTGCCCACATACCAATCAAGAACTGCTCGTTTTGCTTTGATCCACCGATCGCATCGAGCATTTCATTTTGCCCGATACACACGTTCTGTACTTCACCTGACATCGATGTCGAATCATCGACTACCAGAGTGACAAGTGTCACTTCCGTTGTCTCGATATCATCGATATCCATACCTCCCGCACCAATCATCACCTGATTAGTCAGATTGACTGCCATCAGGTCACGTGCGTCCGGAGACAGAATATCATCATCTTGCGCGTCCTGCAGAGCCCCATTGATTACCGATGCGTCTTTGCTACCCATGATGTTTCTCCTTTTCCTTTTGTGTTTTGGATAATGGAGAGCAACCCAGTTCGAGCTGCTCTCCACTAAATGCTACTGTCGTGGCTATGCCGCGATGTCATCAGTCGATTTCACCACGTGCATTCCAGCTGCCTTGAAGTCCTCGAAAGCCTGCTTCGCGATAGCCGGGAAGTCAACAATAGTGTTGCCCTTCTCGTCCACCACAGCCGCCACCGGCGAAGTGCAGTCCTCGAGAATGTACACCTTGTCAGCCAGCGCTGGATCAACCAACTGGATCTCACGCAAAAGATCCTCGATCGTTGTTTTCACACAATGGCTCGATGCCTGCCCGACGATATACACACGGTCATTCTCCATCAAGGCCTTGAAGAACTTGGTGTTGAACTGACCAACCACTTTTCCACGCACCTTCTTGACCTCTGGCGACATGACCGAATAGTTCTCAGTCAATACGTGTTCGCCCTTGGTCTCGAAGTTGATCTGTTGCCGTCTCGCAACCGCGTAGAACATCGCAGCCTCAAACACTGCGGGCACCATAGCATGTCCAGGTGACCCGAGCAGAGTGTGATACGGCCAGATGATCAGTGCGTACTTACCCGTCTTCTCGAGTTCCTCGACGTAAGCCAAGCTATCAAGCGGAAGGCGAAGAGGCCTGAACCTGTTTTGCTTGATCAACTCGCTCGTGATAATCGTCAGAGGAGCTGGATGATCATTTGTCGTAGTATCCCACCACCACGTCGGATGAAAAATCTGATAGACATGGTGAGTGTCCAGCGAGAAATGAAGCGAAGTGATCTTATTCATATTTCGCAAGATGAACTCCGCAGTCCGAATGCTGTCCTCAACCGCTCCGTTCACAAATAGGCTTGCTCCGGGTAGGCAAAAGCCACCCTGCACATCGATGCCGAACAGCGCGATCCGCTGATCATCGTCAGTTGCCGGAGTGATGTTGTTATCGCGTGAGTAAACCATAGCCTCCTCGCGAATTTGCGCATCGCGAGTCATGTACAGCTTGTCAAAGAGAGCCTTGTCGAAAAACGACGGAATCGGAAGAATCTGGTTCTGTTGGTTAGCGCCCATGATCGTTCTCCTTTGTTTTGGGTTTTGAGCGTTTCTAGTTTCAGATGCGGAGCAGTTTGATATCGTGATTATTAACAACAAACACCCCATCAGGACTTGTAAAAATTTCTGACGAGCCATCAACAAATGGCTCTGTGTCAGAAAATAGTTTTTGCTCCTCTATCTGACCATTGTCAGTACTTAGGAGTAGTAATCCATCATCAGTTGTCGTCAAAATTTTATTTCCACCGAGAGTCTTTCCTCGAATACTCTCTAGCATTCTTGAATTGTCAGCATTCTCTTCCCGAAACGCTTTTACTGTTCCGTCTCGACGAACTAAATGCATCGAATTAAGAACCTTACCACCTTCAACTCTCGAGAGAGTCAACAACGCGTAGTCATTATTAAAAATGCATTCCGCATCAATCAACTGCCCTTTAATCGATGAACTCTCCACCGAATCATCAAGCATCCCTTTTTGCGAGTCAAAGACAAAGTATACCGTTCGTTTACCCACTCGATAGAACCCCAACCCAAAGGTTGGTCCTACTTTTAACCATGTCTGATTCTCGAGTATCTGCCCAATGATCTCATTATCATTTCGAGCCAGATAATCAACCGACAATGTGAAAAAGTTCGAGATGTTACTATCAAAGACCGGCAAATTACCAAGCTTCTGAGTTTCAACTGTTTGCTCAATCTTTCCATTCTTTACCAATGAGACTTTACTACCTCGTCCAAGCAGAGTCGTCCTACCCATGATCGAATATCTCATGTCAGGTGTAACCTTACCGACCAGGACACTACTTCCATCCTCTCGAATCAGCTCACCATTTCCCTGATACAAATACTTCATCTTGCCGTTCTCAACGCAGGCGTGCAATATAGTACCCTTTGTCTCAAACACTTTCGTAGCACGACACTGTCCCTTATAAACAATCGCTTCTCGAACAATTCCCTGTGCATTGCAAACCGGACAAACGCTCCGGCAATGAACCGCACCGCAACTAAGACAAGTTGTAAAGCGCAGATTCTGCAAAACACTGTCTTCGAGCAAGACTCTCTCGCCTCGATCAAAGATTGCCGAGAAATAATCAAGCAATCCGTCTGGTAAAATCCCAAACGATCTCGCCGCTTTTGGATATCGTACTTCACTGTCAAAAACAGAAACCATTGCTTGCGCTCTTTTGAGCAGAGTCTTGTGCTGTTTGTGAATTCCACCATACGGATGGACAAACAAGAGACTCTGAAAAAGCATTACCGCATAAGCATAGAAATCTGTCTGATTTGTGAACATTGGTTTTAATAAAAAATTCTTACCAAACAGTGTCGGATCAAGAAATCTCTCCGTCGCCACTGTACAAGGCAAATTCGCAAACTGCATACTGTCAGTATCAATGAAAAAAGATTTCTTATTCTCAAACATCACATTTAGATCATTGAAGTCTCCAACAACAACTCTCTTTGCGTGAATTGCTTGCAATGTACTTTTTATATCTCGAAAAATCTCGACCGTATCCTCATCAGAGAAATTCGCTCGAAACTTTTTTTGGTTCAGCATTATCAAACTCTCTGCACTGCCAAGCACATTCATAGTAAACCCAACGAGCTTACCGTTTGCGTCATAAGCCAACTTTCGCGGACTCATCACATTACTTGGCAACCCAGTCGGGAAATTCTGCAACTTTTCAATCTTGATTTTACGATTTTGTGTCCATTCTTTTTTCTGCGCAGCACTCATGCTAGCAGTTTTCGAATGAAACACTTTTACCGCCTGACCATTCCACAAAAAGACTTCCGCCTCTCCCCCGACACCAAGTGAATTCTTGGCATTCAGATTTGCTTTTCTTTTGTCGATTATGACGTGCACTGTGACACCTCACTTTCTTCTATTTTGCGACGAATCAGAACCATGGTCGTATCATCATCAAGTAATCGATTCCGAACTCCGAGCACAACAAGTCGTTTTTGTAATGCCGACAGATTTTTCAAATACCTTGGCTCAAGCAAGAACTGGTTTAGATCGCCAACCCTAGACTCTACCCCAAGTATTTTGATTAATTGATCTTTTCTTTCGAGCAGATCAACCACTCCGTCAGACCCAAGTATCAAACTGTCGACCTCGCTCGTAGAAATCTCTTCCCGAAGAACAAAGTCAAGTGCGTTTGGATTTTTCCGGGTAGTATCGCTTTTGACAAGCGCGTACCCCAGATAATTTGGTTGATTATTCTCATCAATAATAGTTGTCTCCCCATTCAGAGAAAAAAGTCCATCCCCTAATGTAAATATGGATGTCGTCTCCTCTGTTATTAGAGCAGCTACTATTGTGAAAAGAAAATAATCGTTAATTACTTGAGAAAAACTAGCCCCAAGTTGACCAGCCAATTCCCTTATGAAATTAATCAAACTCAATCGAAGCTCCTCAAGTAGTCCATGACGAAAAACAAATCCTTGTTTTTGCAAATAGAGCAATTCAAGTGCACGCTTACAAAGAACTCGACTGGTCAGTCTCGCGCCGATCTCACTATAGAGACCCGACCCGCAACCATCCAGCACACAAGCCACTAGCCCATGTTCGCTCTCTGCCCAATACGCAGCATCTTGATTGTTCCTATTAATCGCTCGATGATAAACCCCCGGCACACTGCCGATAGAAATCTTGAATTTTTCACCAATCATGATTTTCTCCTTTATTTATTGTTGTAATGTCCCTGGAATAATCTCCACATTTGGGCGCCCAATGTATAGAATATATATTTTTCACTTTATTTCTTTATTTTTTACTTGCGATTCTACTCACCACTCACTACTCACTACTTGTGACTACCACGATTCAACTCCTGACTTTCACTTCCTGACCTTCGTAGCTGTTCTCAGCGTAGAAGGTTGGACTTTGGACTTTGGACCTGCACTGCCCTTGTCCCCTTCCACCAACCTCATCGCCAATTCATACGCTTCATCCTTCATCTCAACTGCCTTTATATTGTTATTATCTTTATTCATATTTACTTAGTGTACTTTCTACACCTCTATTTCTTATCTCCAGTATAGTGTACTTTATACACCTTGTCAAGCCCCCTCTCTCTTTTTTCCCTTTTTCACCTAAAATTAAACATTTATCCCCCTCTCCAACCCACCAAATATATCCCCCAATTTTCCCAACAAAAAAAAGACAGCCAACAAATTTGACCGTCCCCTCTAACCAATTATTATCTAATCTTTAATTTTTTTATTTATTTTTCGTACTTTCGCCGTTCGACCTTGAACTCACGGCCGAAAGGTAAGTAAAATTTCGTACGTCCTAAACGATCCGCGTATAAATCTTCAACTCCTTCCCCGCCGACCTATACAACTGAGCCGGTCGCCCAAACTCCTTACTCGTCTCGTCCAATGGCTCAACAAGATCAAGCGACAATATTTTCTTTCTAAAATTCCTCTTATCAATCTCCATGTCCAAAACTGTTTCATAAAGCTTCTGCAAATCCGAAAGCGTAAACTTCGGTGGCAACATATTAACAGCAACGTTCGTATACTCGAGTTTCCACCGCAGTCTCTGCAACGAATACATCAAAATCTTCTTATGCGCACTCCCAAAAGCAAGCGCTGGCAACTTATTAACATCATACCACCTCGCCTCAAGAGCATCATCCTCTGATTTCAACTTCACTTTATGCGGTTCACTTACTAACAACAAATACGCAACAGAAATAACTCTGGATCGAGGATCTCTATTCACCTTACCAAAAGTATAAAGCTGTTCCAAATAAACCCCTTTACTAAGCCCCGTCTCTTCCTTCAGTTCCCGCAAAGCTGCCTCTTCCAAACTCTCATTCTCTCGAACAAACCCTCCAGGTATCGCCCAATCCCCTGCCCCCGGATCATATTTTCTTTTAATTAGAAGAACATGCAACTTATTATCAATAAATGCATAAGTACAAATATCCGCCGCCACAAGCAACTTCCACTTTTTTGTTATCTGCAAAAATTTATCGTATTTTCCCATATGAAATTATGTTCTTAAGTTCTTTAGTCCTTCAGTTCTCTCCTATTATAGCAAACTTAGTGTGTTCCTGACAACACTCTTGACAAAATACTAAAAATGACATATAATAACTCATTCCAATGACCAACAAAAGAGAGGAACCAAACCATGAGAAACATAGAACTGCGCCCACTAAACATATTCCGTGATCTTGATAATATCATGTTATGGGTAAATGACCCTGAAATTACTTTTTACTTTGCTCGAATGGGTCATATTACAAGAAAAGAAGAAGAGAAATTCTTGACCTCCATCCTTGCCAGTAGAAACGATATTGTTTACAGCATCTTTGTTGACAATACCTATGCTGGCCAATGTTCCATCAACCAAATTGACTGGACAGCAGAAATTGGAAGGATGTTTCTTGTCCTAACTAAGGAATTTCAAGGCCAAAGTCTTGCCTCACCAGTTATTCAAGAGCTCATCAACAAGGCTTTTTCCGAACACAGCCTATTCAAAATCTGGCTTATCGTCCGAGAAGAAAACACAAAATCGCAAAGCATCTATATGCGAAGCGGTTTCAAATTCGAAGCACTACTAAGAAAAGAGTACAAAGTCAATGGAATAAGATACGACATGGTTCGAATGTGTACATTCAAAAGAACAGAAGAATAAAATTCTCACCGTCTTGCAACCACAAGACGTTTTTTATTCTCACAATTGACAAACCACTTCAAAATAAGTACACTAAATTATCATGTATATTCCCTTCCCACAAACAGAAAGGACCCTATCATGAAGAAAATTACATTCGGATTGTTCCTTATTCTCATAATCAACTGCTCATGTATCTCAATCCGCGCCTTCCCCGATGCCTCTGGAAATTTCAACACCTTCGAAGTATCCCAAACCGGTCATCCAACCATAACCTACCACGACGAAGGCGATAGATGGCAAATAACTTGTGACAAACAAACTCTATACCTCTACGAACTTGATTTCCCCTTCACCGATCGCAAACCAACACTAATCCTACCCCTCCAAGATGAACTAGCAACCAGAAACATCAAAATTATCGGCGACGCCCATTTCATCTCAATCATGAACCTCCAATTCATCTGCAACACCGACTCAGACGGACATCCACACTGCATCTGCCTCAGTTGCACTCGATCAATTCGCGACATGCTCACACAATAAAAACAACCGACTTCAATAAGTCGGTTTTCTTTTTTAAAAAAACTAGGAGCTCGTCATACTAGACAAGCTCCATAAAAAGAACAGTAAAAAATTAAAAGAACTATTGTAACGACCAAACTTCAGCCGCTAGATTTGCACAACTTCCCTCGGGTGGCTCTCGTGCCACTCAGCGTACAGCCGCTGCATCTCCGCATCGTGAAGAGGATCTCCCTCTTGTGTTTGCGTCATTACCGAAGCCATTCCCGAAAAGTCCGGGGGTGACGAAATGACCATCAAACGTTCACGCTGATACAGCTTCTTGCCGATATCAGAAAGCGATTCCTGGCGAACTTCAGTTGCACCCCTTTCACTGGTGCGATTAATGTCAACCACCTCCCCATGGAAGGTGTAATAGTTATTGATCCGAGGACCAACTTCGAGTAACCAGTCTGCGCTTTTGACACAAGACCGATCACAAACGGCCAAGACACGTCCCGTCCAATAATTCATCCTACCAACCCGACGCCAAACAAAGAACTTGACGCGTTCGAGAACAGCAGGACTACTGTAATGCACGATCCGATCGTATGTCGCATTATACAACCTAATAGCGGACACGATCCGATCAATCGCGAAAGCGACGATCGTTACCGGTAAAACAGCAAGGACACGAACGATCCCAATTCCGTAGAACTTTACGTTCCAAATGGACCACTTGACCGACTCGACCAACTTCGTCGAGAAACGAGCCATCGCTTTCATGCGATTCTCGAACCACCGATCAATCAAAGTGCCAACTGCCAAGCAATCTGCCTTGCGTTGCATGGTTTCTTCATTCCACGCCAATTTCCAATCAGCTTTGAACTGATGGATACCGTTACGGAACTCCGCCAAGCGCAACGCACAAGCAACGCCGATAACGCTAGTCACCGACATAAACTGCACGGCCATCCAACATTTTACGATCTCGAACAAGCCCATGTACATACCCTTCTCCAGGGCGTCCTTCTTCTGTAACTTTGTCATATCGTTCTCCTTTATCTGAATTGATGGATTTGCTTTGTATTAAAACTAGTTCATGGAACAACCCAATCCCTAGATGTCTTGATCAAATCAAGTTGTCAAATTACCAACTTAATAAGACATTATAGCATACTTTTCAACTTTTGTCAATAGCAACAAACACGCTCATGCCCTAATTTTAGCTATTTTAGCCAAATTTTGTCACAAAAAACAAAGACTCAATTGACAAAACTAACCCAATTTGCTAAATTTATACGTTAAGCGCAAATCGCGCACAACCCGACCTGTCGGCTACAGGATCATGATTCAATCCTGCTCAAGCGCGATAAATGCCTTGAAGCAAAAGGGAGAAAAGTCATGGAACATACGATTTTTGACAAAGAGCTAATCACAGAATTACACAAACAAACATTTTTTGAATTAGTTAAAGCTTACAGAGCGACTAAAGGTATTGCTGAAAAAAAAGGAATTCTACATGAACTCACCAACAAGGACCGTAACGACGCCATAACCATCGCACAAAAAACCGCATTTCTAACAGAAATTGCCAGCGAAAACAGATTAATCGAGCACAGCGAAACCCTTCGAAATTTGGCACTAAGCCTGTTCATTCAAAAAATCTTACCGAAAATTAGTTCTAAATTGATAAAAATCCGTAAACACATTTTAGAGTTTTTTGCAGCAGAATCCAATATCACGAGTAGAATCACAGAAAAGCACCGAGAAACAATTAACACATACCTCAGAACAGAGTTAATGTATGCAAACATGGATCTAAATACTACTTTTATCTATGCAATAATCAATACTGAATCATATGAGATTATAAATGATCACGAAATTATTGAAATACTTCCTCTTTTGACAATGCTTTTCCAAAAAAATTTAGGCGCTGAAAAATGCTACCATCCATTTACTCAATTTGATCGCATTCCAACACATCGTTGGACAAATGGCAGCCTCTATGAATTGGAAGAAGTATTTTTTAAAAAAACATCAATCCAAATCATGGAACAAAGCTGTTTAGAACTGATAAAACTTTGTCGTTCTATAAACTTTTCACAAAACAAAAAATATCAGAAACAGAAAAAAATGGCGGATACAATCATCTACCTGACAACCATAGTTCTCGCATTAACGGTAACTAAAACCACATAACAAGTTCCTTCAACTGCTCAGCTCACCCTGAGCAGTTTTTGAATTTTGCTTTTTCAGTAAAAGATTGGTAAAATTGTTTACATAACATAACAACCAATCTATGACAGCATTTATCACAACCTTATTAATCATTCTAATAGCCGGTGTTGGCACACTGATCTATTTTCAATTCAAAAAGAAAGAACCAGAAGAAAAAAAAGATGACCAATCAATGATCATGATGCAAGACCAACTAAAAGAAATCAGACAATCCCTACAAGTCCAACAAGGCGACATGCAAAAAAACATCCAAACTCAATTCGCCCAAAGCTCAAAAATCATCCGCGAAGTAACCGAGCGCCTCACAAAACTCGATGACACAAATAAACAAGTCGTCGGCTTCGCAGCGCAACTCCAAAGTCTAGAAAATATCCTAAAAAATCCAAAACAACGAGGAATCCTCGGTGAATACTTCCTCGAAACACTCCTGAAAAACGTCTTCGCACCCAGCCAATACCAAATGCAATACAAATTCAACGACGGAGAAATCGTCGACGCCGTTGTATTCCTAAAAGATAAAATCATCCCAGTCGATTCAAAATTTTCATTAGAAAACTACAACAAAATTCTAGAAGAAAAAGACCCCGTCCGACACCAACAACTAGAAAAACAGTTCAAACTCGATCTCAAAAACAGAATCGACGAAACCAGCAAATATATTCGACCAAGTGAAAACACCACCGACTTCGCCTTCATGTTCATCCCCTCCGAAGGAATATATTACGATCTACTCGTAAACCAAGTCGGCGCAATCAAGGTTAATACCCGAGACCTTATAGAATACGCATTCAAAGACAAAAAAGTAATCATAGTTTCCCCAACATCTTTCTACGCCTACCTCCAAACAGTCGTCCAAGGACTTCGATACCTGCAAATAGAAGAACAAACCCAAGCAATCAGAAAAAACGTAGAAGACCTGGGCAAACATTTACTCAGCTACGACGACTTCATGAAAAAACTCGGCGGACATATCAGCACAACCGTCAGCTCATACAACAACGCCTACAAAGAATTCAAAAAAATCGACAAAGACATAATGCGAGTCTCAGGAACCGGCGGAGATATCACACCAGAAACACTCGAACGACCATCAACAGATCTTTAATCGGCAGTTAACCAGTTAACCCCCGAACTACAATCTATTTCATGATTGAGTACGGGGCAAGCAGTTAATCTTTTCGACAAATCTTAACTTCAAAGGATAATTAATTTAAAACAAAAAAACTGCCTGTGTTTCACAGTGCAGTTTTAATTTTTTTCACATGATACCAAGAAAAAAGACTTCCTGTCCGCCACGTACCGTTGTCAATTCACCATGGCAAGTAATTGATGATTCATCAATCAATTCCATTAGATCAACTCTCCACATCTTGTCATGGAGAACCTTACTACAAAAATACAATCTTTCATCTGATTTCTTAGCTTCATGAAGATCAGATTCATCTACTCTTTCCATTGTTGTAGGAAGAAGCAACTTTAACCGATTCATATGCCTAACCACAGCAGGAAGACTAAATGCCGGATTTGCCCTTACTTCCTGCATAAACTGCTCTCGCTGATCCTTTGGCAACCATTTCTCAAGATCCACCACCAAAACAAAACAACTTTGACTTGCCAACCTACGAAACTCCTGATATTCCATTTTCATCACCTCCTTGTGAATTCAACAAATTTCCCTTTATCTTACACATTTCCCCCACTTTTGTCAACCCCCTTGACTAAATCCAACAAATCTACTATAATCCTGTCATAACTGAAAAAGAAGATATTGGGGCTGTCAGCAGTGATTCACTCACTACTCACTACTCACTACTATCTACTATCTAAAATATGCCACAAACTAAATCCGCCCTAAAAGCACTAAAAAAATCAGCTAAGAAAGCTGCTAAAAATAGACTAGTTAAAACAACTATCAAAACTTTAGTTAAAAAAAGCCGAAAAGCAATTGACACAAAAGACAAAACAGCAGAAACACTAATCAAAGACTCAATCAAAAAGATTGATAAAGCCGTCCAAAAAGGCGTAATCAAAAAAAACACCGGCTCTCGAAAAAAATCCCGCCTTGTAAAAGCCTTCAACAAAACACAAAAATAACTACATACGAAATTCAACTTACCTTTCGGCCGTGAGCTCAAGGTCGAACGACGAAAATACGAAAAATCGCAAATTCAATTGCGGTTTTTCATTTTATCATATACTATTGACAAATTATTTTATTTAGGTTAAATTACAGTATCGTCCATTAACTCAAATGTCATAGAAAGGAGACCATCAATGAAATGGGAAGATTTTCTAGGAAGAAACGATATTATCGGTGGAGACATTCAAGATCAAGAAGGCGAATTTATTTTCAGAGGACCAATTGAAAAAATTAAAATGGAAGATGGCTTCATCAAAATTTATCCACGTTGGATTGCCAAATTAACCAAGCATTCTGATTCAAAAGAAACCTGGAAATCAATTGAAATGCTCTTTAATCCTCTTGAAATCGACACTTCTAAAGTGCGACCGCAAAACATCAGTGAAGGAAGAATTTTCTTTTCTTACCCACTGCTTGGTAATTTCACAATATTCCCCAAAGGCGACAGCAAACTAGACCCAAAAATAGTCGAAGGCCTCACGCCAGATCAATATTGACCTCAACACAAAACGCAGCCAAACAAACTGCGGTTTTTTATTTATCTTAAGCTATTGACAATATCTGTCCCATCTGTTAAATTTCAATATCGCCCCGTACCCCTAACAGTTTCAGAAAGGAGACTGTCAATGACATGGGAAGAAATTCTAGAAAGAGATGACATCGTAGGTGGAGACATTGAATCACAAGAAGACGGAATCATTTTCCGAGGACCAATTGAATCAATTAAAATCAAAGATGGCATCGTAATAATCAAATCAAAATGGTTAGCAAGACTTGATCCAAGAGAAAGTGATGGTTGGAAAAAGTCAGACACTACCGAACTATCAGTCTCAGCAAATTCTAAACCAGAAAAGATTCCAGGAAACCGAATATATTTCCAATTCCCCCCCCCTGGTCAATGCATAATTTTTCCAAAAGGAGACAGTAAACTTGACCCAAAACTAGTCAAAGATCTCACTCCAGAACAATACTAACCCCAACACAAAACGCAGCCAAACAAACTGCGTTTTTTCTTTTCCCATTTCCTGACCTTCGAAGCTCGCCTGTCTGACGAAGGCCTTGCGTAGTCTGGGAGAGCATAGTAGATTCGCTTTTTCGTTTTTTTTCATTTTCGCATTTAATCACAATCTACAACTCCGCCACCAACAAATCAAACATCAACTCAAACGCCCCCCTACCCGTCTTCATCTTTATTTCAAACTCAAATAACTTCTTATAAATACTCCTCAACTCACCAAGCGTAAAGTGTCGCAAATAATACACACTTTTCTTTGCAACATACGGATGAATACCAATTTCCTTCGCTATTACCACCGGCGGAATATCCCCATCTTTCGTCAACTCCTTAATCTGCAAAAATATCCTAAACTGCCGAATGAGCATCGACAACAAATACATATCCGACGCCCCACTATTCAATTGATCTTTTGTTAATCTCAAAATCTTCTCCTTATCCTTGTCCGATATCGCATCCATCAACTGAAAAATATCATCATTATACTTCCCCTTCACGAGCAAATTAACATCTTCTGTCGTTATCTTCTCATCCCTCTTATAATTAGCCAACTTACAGATCTCAATATCGAGTTGCCACAAATCATTCCCAATCATCGCCGACAAAAGATTAACAACCTCCGGCGACAAAACAACTTCATACTCCTTCGCCTTCTCAATTATCCACTTAATCAAATCATTTCCCTTTGGCAGATCATACTTTTTAATTTCCGCCACTTTCTTCTTATCATACTTTATAATCTGCTTATAAATCTTCCCAGTCTTCCTCGGCTCTTTTGCCTCAACAAAAACAACAAAGAACCCTTCACTCAATTCCTTAATCGAATTTAATAACAACTCCCGAATCTCCTCACTCACCCCATCAACCAAAAAATTCTTCAACACCACAAATTTATTCGACCCAAAAAGAGAATTCACCTGCAACGCATTCTTCAAATCCGGCAAAAGCTTCACCACCGACCGACTATCCTTCATATCAAAAATAGAAATATTTATTCCCAAATATTTTTCCTCAAAAACACCCAGCCACCCTTTCACCTGCCGACTAATCTCATAATCATTCTCCCCGTGCCACAGAAATAATTGTTTTTTATTCTCAGACATATACAATTTATTCGTACATTTGTAATAATTTGTAATTCGTAACTGTATCTTATCAAATTTTAACCAATCACAACAGTCTTGACAAAAATATTTTTATGTGCTATACTACTTTTACAATCAAAGATTTATTCAGAGAGTAAGCTGTTAAGGGATAGGGCCCGATGCTTACCCGCAACCTGCCATTTATGGTGCTGGTGCGAATGCCCTCCTCGCAAGAGGAACAATATACAAAAACTGAGTATGTCTTTCGAGGCATATTTTTTGTTCGTTCACAACAATACTAAAAGGAGAAGAAAATGAAAGCAACACTAAGAATCTTTAGCAAAATTACAAGTAGCGATCAACCACAAGAAGGAGTAATCCCCTGGACAGAAATACCATGGAAGGAAATGTTAGGGGAGTACACCGAAGATACTATTCGTGTAATTACAAAATACATAGAACGAGCTTATCAACTCGAATTCCTAGCAAAAGAAAGAGCTTTTTACGATCACAAAATTCTACCCATTTTTCATCAACATTTCCCAGACAGCCGTGGTGTTATTGCATACGAATCGTCTACTCGCGACAGCGGCACTTTTTGAGGATTTCAAATGAAAATTTCGGAAGAACAATTCAAAACGCTCGAAGAAGTTGGCAAAAAATTTGTTGACAAACTTGAACACATTGTTTCCTACGAAATTTCACGGCATGACTAACAACCTCACCCAACCTCACTTTGCAAAGTAAAACAACAATCATTCTCTTGAAAGGAGAAAACCATGAAAACGTTATTTTTTAGCTTCGAGACAGAAACATTCGTAAAGTTTGATCCCAAACTTCACGGACAAAAAATCAGCAAATTCCTCTTTTGGGAAGAACCTGAGATTTTGATCTGCTCGGAACACGAAGTCCATCAACCCCTGGCCGACAAAGCCTGGGAGTTGATTCCTGCTGTACCCAAAACCCGCCCCGACAAAGGCGGACGGTGTCAATGGGGAAAAATCAGAGATTGGATAAGCCGTTCCTTCCGACTCTCGTCCAAACCAGATGAAGGAATAATGAAAGCCCTAGAAATGGACAGCTTCGACCCCTTTTTTGCTGATATTCTAGTACAGCAACGAAAAATGTAACCATCACCACCAACCCGGGGAAGCCACCGCTTCCCCTCTTTATCAAATTTTCAATTCATTTGAAAATTTAATTGAGTCCTGTTCATTTCACAATCAAAGGAGACAGACAAATGAGCGACAAAAAAGGCACAGTTACATCTACCAAAATCACAGAAGAAAACAAGATAATGGGTTTTCAATTTAAATTTCACATCCCAGCAAACCTTGTATGGAAATCCGCCAATTACAGAGGCTCTTGGGTAGATCGTAAAGCAAGTACCCCTGCAATCAACAAAGAATTCACCATTTTGTTTCCAGATAAAAGCAAGTGGGCGACAAAATTCTTAGAGTCTTTTTCTACAGAAGAACATGCTCAACTTCTGGCCACCGAAATTCTGGCCCAAAAATTGTTCACACAAGAGCTCTCCATTGATTACAAAAAGGGAAGACTCAACTTGATTATACAAACACTACTTCTTCATGTTAAAAGACATAAGACTTGGTTTCACAGGAAACCACCATGGTTTCATTTAGAAAATGACGACAAAATTTACAGTAAAAATAAAATATTCTGCTGTCACAATGACTACTGCGATGCTCATGGCCAACCTGTTTCAAATAATGATCCATACTGCTCCAAATGCAGTTGTGTACTTCAATCAATTTCGACTCCAATTCTAAAAGAAGTAATCTTCACCTGCGCAAGTAAAAAGTGCAAACTTCATGGAAATGATTTTAACACGAACCACAAACGATGCCATGAATGTGGTGAAGAATTAAAAATTTTTGAAAAAGACAAAATCAAAACTCAAATCAGTAGTGGTAGAAGAATCATCTTTTCTCGCTAACCCTCACAAAACCCCACTTCCAACGAAGCGGGGCTTTTTATGTTTAATTTAAATTTTTTATTCAATATTTCAAGACTTATTTAACCAATCGACATTGACTATTTTCACACTTAGGCGAAGCCTTGCATGTCCAATGATTTGACATGACAGCAGGACAACCAACCTCTGACAATAACCTCTGCACAACCCGTTCATGATAATTCTTATTTACAGTAATATCACTACCACCACCAGAACAACCACATCTATTTTTTATTTTCGATCTCACACAATCATCATCCACACTACAAACATACGCCTCATCAGGATAAACAGAATAATCAACTGGTAATATTTGATCGTAATTCTTTATTACAATAAGACCGACAACCAATAAAATTAATGCTATCACAATAATCAATAAAACTTTTTTCATATTTATTATTTTAAAATTTTGAGTTTTGAATTTTGTATTTAATATTTCCTTAGAATTTAGAGCTTAGAGTTTAGAATTTAAAACTTCGAAACCCTCCACATCGTCTCAAAATACGCCCGAAACGAATCCGTCACCGATTTCTTATCAATCACAATTGTAACCGGCTCCTTCTCTTGAATAGAAAAAACAGTCCTATCCTTGTACAACCATATTTCCATAGGCGCTCCCGCCTCTGTGTTCATAACCCTCGTTTCAACAGAAAAGTCATCACCAAAAAGATCCTTATACTTTTCATCAAATTTTTCTTGCCCCTTGTACAAAAGCAATTTCGCTTTCAATGATTTATCTTTTCTTCCCTTTTTAATTATTTCAAACACATCATGCAACTCATCCTCAATCTGTTCACTATAATTTGCACCAAGAATCAAATACTCACCACCCTCATCAAGTCCTTCAACCATCTCCCGACCAATTCTCTTCAAATGTTCCCAACCAACATAAGTCTTCACGTCCATATTCCAAAAATAATCAAAATAGTTTTTAAATCCATCAACTAACGGTTTACTTTTAATAGAAAACGTTAATGGATCTTTTTCTGCAACACCTATCGCCATTCTCTGTCCGCTAAAAGCAAACCAAATCGGCGTTTTCACAGCATACGGCAATTCCTTTATATCCGAATTAGGATATTGCAGTCTCATTTGTTTTGATTTATCCAACTTTCTCTGCTCTTCTTCATTTGTTGGAGACTCATACAAATATTTCATATTCACCCCCTTGTCATCCATCCGTTGCGCATGCTTTTTCCAAAACGCTTCCAACTTCGGCTCCACCACATTTTGCGAAATCCCCAAAACATAACAATCATCCCCCGACTTAGCATCCTGATAAATTTTTTCCCGAGAATTTATTACTCCATCAACTCCTTCCAACACATTAACCTCTCTTTCGACCTCTTCTCCCTTCTTTTTTAATTCATCAACAACCAGACTAGCCGTTTGAATCTCCCGATTCTTTTGATTCTCAATATTTGAAATTAACGAACTTGGATCATTCGGCGAATACACAGCAACCCCCTTTTTCAACACCTTACTAATTAACCCACGCTTCTCAAGCTCATCAAGCGCCGTATAAACCAAATTACGATGCATCTTGGTATAATCCATCAATTTACTAGCCTTCGCCTTCCCAATCTCAAACAAAGCCAAATAAACAGAAACCTGATTCTTCGTAAATCCCAATTTTTTAAGTTGATTGTTTATCATATAGCCATTTTGTCATATTTTTTAATGACACCCTCATTGTACTAAATTTATTCAATTTTGTCAAATATCAACCCACTCTATCACATTTCATTATTACTATTTTTGTGTAAAATTGAACCAAAAACACTTGACAATACAAGATATCTATGATATAATACAAAATCAAAACGTACCTTTACACCATCAAAAGGAGAAAGCCATGTCGCAAGAAAAAAGAATTACTGTCAGAGTCGGAAACGGAGGCGGAAACATAAGAAAAGCATACAACATCGGTGACAACATCAAGAAAGTGGTAATCGAAATCGATGTAATTGACTACCGCACCGGTCGCAAAGAGGCACGAGTCAAGTTTCGCGAAGTTTATCAAAATGACGGGGCTTGTGAAACGTGCGAATTCACCAATGATGTTTACTAATCGTCATAGGCTTTTAATCAACACCAAGGGAAGCCAAGCTTCCCCTCTTTATCAAGATTTCAATTCACTTGAAATCTTAATTAAGAACTCTGTTCATTTCACCAAAGGAGAATACCATGTACACTGCACATTCATTTTTTCTCATGATGGAGCTTAATGTTCTGCCCGAAAAGGTCGCAACAAAAGAAGAAGGCAAGAAGAAACTTATCGACCAAATAAGAAATACGGAACTCTTCTGTATCGAGAAACTTGAGTCAATTAAGGGGAAGACGACCTTTGTCGCCTTTTTGACAAGAGAAAATATTTATCATGAAGATCTACAAGGCACACAGCACACTCTGCTTGGCGTCGGCGACACAGAAGAGGAGGCTATGGAAGGCCTTCTGAAAGAACTTGAAAAAACAATCAAGTTCGACTGACACCACATTCACTCCACCTTTGGGGAAGCAACGCTTCCCTTCTTTATCAAGACTTCAATTCACTTGAAATCTTAATTAAGAACTCTGTTCATTTCACCACACAAGGAGAAGATTATGAAAACTGCACAAAGAATCTACAACAAGTTATTTGGAAAAAAGAAAAAGATCTACACGCAACTGTTCGATAAGCAAATTCAAAGACTAGAACAATTGAAATATATTGACCCGCTCAAATACCACGCCACTAGCCTCATCGCCAAAATCAAGAGTAAGAAAAGTGAAGTCATATCACAAGCAATCAAGATGGAAATTCCCGACGGTCACATCCCATTCATACCCGTCATTCCTAAAACTCGAATACGTCTCGAATGCCTAATGGAGATGATTCAAACACCTAGAATGGGACGCAACGGCCTCAAGGATCGGTATGTCGTTAATAACATGGACGTACCGTACAACATATACTTCATTTTTGACATTGAAGATGGCCACGAAATGATCGGCAGATCCCCGGAAAGTGCAGGAAGCCTCATCAAGAAACAAGAACGATCCTGCCTCACAGTTGAAGAATGCATCGCTCTCACCATACACACAGACGTGCTTTCCGAACTTTACATAGACTGCTCTGGATCTCACTACGAGAGAACGTATACTGTACCCTATCTTTATATCTTTGATTCTCGCGATTATGCATCTCTTTCTTCTTGCGGTGAAAACCGATGTCTTATCAATTCGGCCACTCCATCCTGTCATTGTCGAATGTGATAACCAACACTTTTCTAAGTTCCTAAATTAACTCCACCTTCGGGGAAGCCAAGCTTCCCCTCTTTATCAAGTTTTCAATTCATTTGAAAATTTAATTAAGATCTTTGTTCATTTCAACACATCTCTAAAGGAGAACATCATGATCATTTTGCAAATTCTCGTTTTTCAAGTAACATTCTTCTTTCTCGCGATGGGAATGATGATGGTTCCGCTGTTTTATTTAATTACCATGAAAGGATTCCCGCATTCATTAATCCCATTTATTACTATGATAGCTCTCGTCGGTGGGCTGTTTGTGGGCTTCATCATTTACGTCGTGTTACTTTCCATTTTTATCAAGTTAGGCAAGTCAGAAAGGGGAAATATAATAATCTGGCTAATTTCACATACTTTGATTTTAACTGGACAAGGTTTAATTATTGCAATTGCAATCTTTAGTATGAATCTCACACCGAAAGATCCAACTTGTAATCAAATTTTTCAAAACAAAGGATACAAAGTACATATCCAAAATGATGAAAATAAAAGCATGTATATTTTCCAAGAGTTTCATCTGCCTTCGAGATACTCTTCCAATAATCTTGTCGAGGACAAACAGGTCCGTCGTCAATACAAGTTACTCGTTAACAATGTTGGCGTGATCTGTTTCCATTCCAAACGAGTTGGAAAATTCAATTATGTTTTTGTCCAAAAAAGAGAATGCGAAAAACCCCAAAGCTAGTTAAAAACTTTCAGGGGAAGCAACCGCTTCCCCTCTTTATCAAGTTTTCAATTCACTTGAAATCTTAATTAAGAATTCAGTTCATTCACAACCAAAGGAGAGAAACAATGGACAGAAAATGCACAGTAATGTCGAACAAGATCGAAGAAGACAACAAAATAATTGGTTTTCAATTCAAATTTCACATTCATGAAAAGTATATTTCTCCACATGCGCCACCTCAGGCAATTGCGCGATTACAATTAAAAGGCAGAATACTACCTGCAATTAAAAAAGAATTCACTATTCTTGTCCCAGACAAAAGCAAATGGGTCTCAAACTATCTGGAAACTCATCCTTCAGAAGAACACATCCGATTACTTACAGCTGAAATATTAGCACAAAAATTTTGCGTGCAATCAATCAGTATTGACCATAATAGCAAACATTTAGAGTTAATTACTCAAACCTTGCTTTCACATATTGAAATACGTGAAACTTGGTTTCAAACCCAACCCCCCTGGTTTCATCTTGAAGATGATACTGATTGTTACGAAAAACACAAAGCGTCCTGCTGTGAAACTCGCTGGTGCAATTCATTTATGCGTCCTTCTGATAAAAGTAATCGTTATTGCCCAACATGTGGTGAAATAAAAGGCTCCTTTTCAACTCCAATCATAAATGAATCAATTTATTCCTGTACAAATCCCAAATGTACATTTCATGGAAAGATGTTCGACTCATCTCACAAAAGATGCCATGAATGTGGTGAGGAAGTAAACCTGATCTTCAAAATATGGTAAGAAAATTCATTTCTTTCAACATTTTCACGGGGAAGCCACAGCTTCCCCTCTTTATCAAGTTTTCAATTCACTTGAAATCTTAATTAAGATCTTTGTTCATTTCGCCACACAAGGAGAACAAAATGAATCAGAATCTAATCATTAATGAACTTCAAAATGGATATGAAACAATGATGAAAAATTTCAAGAATACAATGAAGCGTCAACTTGGAACGGAAGACATTGAAGAACTACTCTCACTGAGAAAACAAACAACGTTACAAAGATTTCTATCAGGATCAAATAACCAGCATTTAATTCTTCACGAAATACAGATCGACAACGAACACCAATGCTTAATTCTGAGCTCAAAGATCTATCCAGAATTTGGATTTCTAATTGTTGACGCTCAATGCAATGAAAATGGAGCCGAAATCAAAATACTCGGACAAATACCAGAATACACAGATCATCATGTACGAATGCTTTGCGGATGCTGTTCCCCTCATCTCAACTACGCAGAAGGAAACAGCGAAGAATCATTAGAAAAATTCATTCTATTAATCAGAAAAACTTGCAAAGAAAAAAACATCCAACAACTAGTCTTCCAATGTTACCATCAGTTACCATTCCAAATGGCGCAAAATTTTGATGATTTGCATCTTATTGATTGGGAAAATAAACGATCTCAAAAAACCATTGACCAAATGAAATTCGCTGTCGCATTTTCCGAACTTACCATCTCGAAAAACAAGTTCCCCTTCCTCGACTTATTCAAAGGCTAACAATTATTTTCACGGGGAAGCCACCGCTTCCCCTCTTTATCAAGTTTTCAATTCATTTGAAAATTTAATTGAGCAATGTTCATTCCACAACAAAAGGAGAGAAACAATGGGCGAAAAATGCACAGTTACATCTACCAAAATCACAGAAGGAAGCAAGATATTAGGTTTTCAATTCAAAATTCACATCCCAGAAAATCTTGTATATAAATCCGCCAATTACAGAGGTTCTTGGTTAGATCGTAATGCAAGTACCCCTGCAATCAACAAAGAATTCACCATTTTATTTCCAGATGAAAGCAAATGGGCGACAAAATTCTTAGAGTCGTTTTCTTCAGAAGAACATGCCCAACTTCTTGCCACAGAAATACTAGCTCAAAAAATTTTCACGCAAGAGCTTTCCATTGATTATAAAAAAAGAAGACTCAAATTGATTATTCAAACGTTACTTCTTCATGTTATGAGGCATAAGACTTGGTTTCACAACCAACCACCATGGTTTCATTTCGAAAATAATGACAAAATTTATAGTAATAATCAAATATTCTGCTGTTATAATACGCACTGCGATGCTTTTGGTCAACATATTTCAAATAATGATCCATTCTGTTCCAGATGTGGTCATAAACGCGAGTTATTTTCAACCCCAATTCTAAAAGAAGTAATTTTTACCTGCATAAGTAAAAACTGCAAACTTTATAAAAAAGATTTTAACACAAACCACAAACAATGCCATGAATGTGGCCAAAAATTAGACCTTTTCGAAAAAAATTCAATTTAAAACCAAAAAGGTGGAAAACCGATCCTCTTTTTTCGCTAACCCTCACAAAACCCCACTCCAAACGGAGCGGGGCTTTTTCTATATTTTTATCTTTAACTTTAATTTATTCTTTTATCTTTAATCTGTATCTTTTATTTTTTACCTGTCCTTCGAAGCTGTTATCAGCGTAGTAGGATCTTTAACTTCATTTTTAACTTCACATCTCCCGAAGAGACTCCCAATCCTCCCCAACCTCAACATCCACATCAATCGGCACACACATCTTATAAACATTCTCCATCTCCCCCCTCACCATCTCCCCCACCTCCTCCACCATCCCATCCGGCACCTCCAGCACAATCTCATCATGAACCTGCAACAACAACTTAACACCTTTAACATTTAACATTTGACTTTTGACTTTTTTGTAAACGTTAATCATCGCCATTTTCATCAAATCAGCCCCCGCCCCCTGAACCGGCATATTAATCGCCATCCTCTCAGCACTCGACCGAACCTGCGGTATCCCCGAATTAATCTCCGGCAAATACCTCCGTCTCCCAAAGATAGTTTCAACGTACCCCTGCTCCTTTGCCGTCTCTTTCATCTCGTCTAAGTATTTCCTAACACTACTAAAATTCTCAAAATATTTATCAATAAAATCCTTCGCCTCCGCTCTCGAAATTCCTTTCCTCTCCGCAAGCCCCCAAGCCCCCATTCCATACAAAACACCAAAATTAACTTCCTTCGCCCCCGACCTCATCTCCTTTGTAACATCTTTTAATTCCACACCATAAATTTTCGCCGCCGTAACACTGTGAATATCGTCACCCCGATTAAACCCCTCAATCATAGTCTTATCATCAGCCAAACATGCGATCACTCGAAGCTCAATCTGAGAATAATCAGCCGCAATAATTTTCTTACCCTTATCCGCCACAAAAGCCCTACGAATCTCTCGCCCAAGCTCACTCCGAATCGGAATATTCTGCAAATTCGGATTAGAAGAACTCAACCTTCCCGTTGCTGTCACTGTCTGATTAAAATCCGTATGCACCCTTCCAGTTTTCTCAACTATCAACTTCGGCAACGCATCAATGTATGTCGATTTTAATTTTGTTAACTCTCTATACTCCGTAATTAATGGAATAATCTCATGCTGATCTTTCAATTTCTCGAGTTCCCCCGCCGCCGTCGAAAACCCAGTCTTCGTTTTACTCAGACCAAACGTACTAATCTCCAATTTCTCAAATAATATAACCTTCAACTGCTTCGGCGAACTTACATTAAACTCCTCCCCCGCAATATCATGAATTTTCTTCGTTAATTTATCAATCTTGCCCCCAACGCTCCTCGACATCTTCTCCAAATGATCCGTATCAAGCTTCACCCCATTCATCTCCATCTCAATCAAAACATTAATAAGTGGCATCTCAATATCCACAAACAAATCCCACATCTTATTTTTTTCAAGTTCACTTTTTAATATCTCAACCATCCGCCAAGTATAATCAGCGTCCTCACAAGAATAATCTGCCAACTTACCAGAATCAACATCCTCCATAAATAACTGCCCCTGCTTCTTCTCCGCAATCTCCGTCAACTTCGTCATCTGATACCCAAGCTCCCGAAACACCAAATCATCCAACTTATGCGCCCTCGTTCCCGGATTAAGCAAATACGACGCAATCATCGTATCAAAATAAATCCCCGCAACCGCAATCCCAGCCACACGCATCACCTTCACATCAAACTTCATATTATGCGCAATCTTCTTCACTTTATCATCCTTAAATATCGGCTTTAACTTTTCAATATACTCTTTCTTCCCCTCAACATAATAAGCCTCCCCGTCTCCCCAACAAAAACTAACCCCAAGCAACCTATCCTCAAACACATCCAACCCCGTCGTCTCCGTATCAAACACAAACACATCCTGCTTCTCAAGTTTACCCAAAAACATTTCAAAGTCTTTCTCTTCAACCACATATTTATACTTATGCCCTTCCGAATTATTGCTTTCTTGTCCTTGGACCTTGAGTTTACCGAAAGGCTTTTTTGTTTTCTTGCTTTCTTCTCCCGTCTCAACATTCGCATCATTCGCATTGCGATTATTCGCAACATTCGCATCGATCTCGGGCAACCGATTAAGCAAACTCTTAAACTCCAAATCCTGAAACAACCCAAAAACAACCTCCTTATCATACCCTGCGACTCGAGCGTCCTCCAACTCAAACTCCATCGGCACATCCCGAACAATAGTCCCAAGCTCTTTACTCAAAATCGCCTGATCCTTATTATCAATCAGCAACCCATAAATCCTCGGCGTCACCTTTATATTATCATAAACTTTAGCTTCAACTTTTGCATACATCTCCTCCATCGAACCAAACTCGCGAATAAGCCCAATCGCTGTCTTCTCACCAACTCCCGGAACTCCCGGAATATTATCCGACGGATCACCTCGCAACCCTTTGTAATCTATCAACTGAGTAGGTGTCAATCCATTATACTTCTCACGAACCTGCTCTTCCTTGTATACAATCGTATCATTAATCCCTTTTCGCAAAGTAAACACACTCGTATTATCATCAACAAGCTGCAGAGCGTCCATATCTCCAGTTACAATAATAGAATGCACATCATCACGATCAACCTGCTTACTCTCACACAGCGTTCCAATCAGATCATCAGCCTCGTAACCTGCCTTATCATAAATTTTCACATTCATCGCCTCAAGCACAGTCTTGATAATAGGAATCTGCTCGTATAGTTCATCCGGTTGCTTACTTCTCCCAGCCTTATATTCATCATACTTCTCATGCCGAAAAGTTTTCTCCCTCCGATCAAAAGTAACAGCAATATACTCAGGATTAAACTCTTTTATCGCCTTAAAAAACGTAGTCAAAAAACCATAAACAGCATTAACCTGCTTACCCTCCTTATTCGTCATCGGAGGCAACGCATGAAAACTCCTATGCACCACAGCATTCCCATCCACTATTATAAATTTTTTATTTTTTTTCATATTTGGTACAGATGTACAGATCCGCATACAGATTGTACAGATTAAAAATTGTCTTAGGTAAAAGTCAAAAATCAAATATCAAATGTTTTATCCGTATATCCGCCCGACTGCAACGCTATGCGTAGACATTGCGGGCAGGTAATCATCCGTAATCCATTATACAACTCGTCTAAGTAATACTAATTCTTACAGCATTATACCAAACTCCCCCCAAACCCGCCACCCTTGACAAACAATCAAAAACCTGCTAAAATACTACATTGATCATCACTCTTAACTCGAGAGATCAACCGAAAGGAGATCGACATGGAATACACAGGTTTAACTATTAGTAACAAATTTCATCCTCGTGATGAAATCGCATCCTTGCATGTTGATGCACAAAATACTTTTACTGAACTTTGCAACGACGAACTTCCAGTCAAAGGCGGACATGAAATAGTAGGAGAATTAAACAAAAATGCAACATTTGCATCAATACACACCGCATCCGGAGATGAACATCATGAAAATGCCCTCCATATCGCCACGCCCGAGCATCCACAACTAACCCCAGTAAACGACCCCGAACATCCAGACTTGGATGTATTCTGGAAATGGCACGGTCAATACAAAACATATGGATGGGAACTCCTTGACGGATTACCAGATCGAGATAAATACGATCTCTTTATTCGAAAAGGAATGGATCCAAGAGTACACCCATACGGTGCCTGCTACCACGATCGACTTGAGACAATCTCAACAGGGTTGATAGAGTACTACAACTACATGAAAATCCGAGTAATCATTGCCGGCGGACTAGCTGGTGACTACTGTCTGCGAACATCGATTAAGCAGTTGGTCAAAGCTGAGTTCCTAGTCATATTGAACCTCGCTTCCACCCGTTTTCTTGAACCCAAGAACAAAGACGCCGTTTGCAAAGAACTCAAAGACCTTGGCGTCATCATCGTCAAGGATTCAACGGAACTAAAAAAGATGGCTGAAGCCTCTTAATCAATCTCTAAATTTTCACAACTCGCCCCAACTCGGCGAGCTTTTTTTGTCTAAAATTAAACAATTTCCCATTACTACTATCTACTTACTTGTGGTTCGTAGCTCATAGAGCAAAGAATCCACTACTTTCTACTACCCCGGCTCTGTGTCAATAAGTGTGGTTAGAAAGTATGAATAATAGCGGAAATAAGCCAAGAATTAGCTTTCTTACATAGGTTTGAACATTTTGGAAGCCATAAGACGTTCTTTTT
>Ga0233437_1000708_pt1 | contig 71265 bp, 69 predicted proteins | sample SI_122_August201_FD_182714 | JGI IMG/M metagenome (GOLD analysis project Ga0233437, IMG submission 182714) | Seawater microbial communities from Saanich Inlet, British Columbia, Canada - SI_122_August2016_200_MG | ecosystem: Environmental > Aquatic > Marine > Inlet | place: Canada: British...
CAATGCGGTTCTGTACAAGGCGAATCTGAGCGGAGCGAATCTGTACAAGGCGAATCTGAGCGGGGCGAGGCTGTACAAGGCGAATCTGAGCGGAGCGATTCTGAGCGAGGCGAATCTGAGCGAGGCGGATCTGCTCAGGGCGAACCTGAGCGGGGCGAATCTGAGCGGGGCGAATCTGCGCGGGGCGGATCTGCGCTGGGCGAATCTGAGCGGGGCGGATCTGAGCGGGGCGGATCTGAGCGGGGTGAGGCTGATCGGAGCGAATCTGAGCGGGGCGGATCTGAGCGGGGTGATGAGTTATGATAGGTCAGTATCACGCTATGACTACATCACGGTGGATCTGCGCAGGGCAAATCTGAGCGGGGCGAATCTGAGCGAGGCGGTTCTGGACTTTGTTGATCTGAGCGAGGCGAATCTGAGCGGGGCGAATCTGACCAATGCGTTTCTGAGCGGGGCGAACCTGACCGGGGCGGTTCTGAGCGGGGCGCTGTGGGTAGACGGTAGTCGATGCGGGCAAGGGTCTGTCGGTAGGTGCGTCCCTATCCGACCAAATTAATCCATTCGATTCCGCAGTCTTGTGTCTCCTGTGCGTTATGCCCTTCTGAGGAGCATCTGCTCTTTGCCGTCCTCAGTGGATCATTTAGCGTCATAAAAGGCACGGGAGATCGATTACACTTGCACGATCCCGGTCTGGCATGCGGGCATGATCGGGAAGCACCTCTTAGAGGAGGTTGAGAAGCTCCGGCCGGGAGCAAAGCTCGTGTTTATGTCGGGATATACGGTTAATGTTATTGCACACCAGGGGGGTGACGGATAAGGGGTCCATTTTATCCAGGAACCCTTTTCAGTACAGCGCATGACCCTAAAGGCCGGTGAGGCATTGGACAAAGGTTGAAAGATGGCTAATCCTTCATTTTGTTTATCATGGTTGAGTGACTGCCCTTGCAAAACTTGATTTGGTAAGGTCGCATAAACATAAGACGGTTGAACCAAAACAAAACCCTACGATACTCATGGTGGCGATCCTCCAGACGGAAGAGTTCCTATAACCTTCCGTCAAGTAATTTTTATCCCACAGAACGATACCTCTGGCAGCCTTCCGTTGTGAGGGTGTCCTCGGCTCACCAAGCGGTTATCAAACCCGACAACGAAGCTTTTCCAATATTGGGCGGTCATACCAGATATTGTGGTTCCCATATTCTTAACGAAACCGGGTATATCTCCAACATACATCAGGCAGCTACCGGGTTGACATATGAGCCACATAGACCAGCCCCAGCCTTTTAGAAATGCGCTCTCTAGTTCCATCAGAGGGCGCTACATATTGTGGTCACCTCCCCGGTGGACAGCCGCCACATGATGGAATTGTATTATCTTACCGTTAGGCCTGGGATCCGGAGACCTGAAAAAACGGCTGTTTAGCGCGCATTTTTTTGATTCAGTCTGGGGAAGGATGTTGATTCCAATCTTCCGTTTGAAATCTGAAACCACGCCCACAAATCATCGCCCTTGACCCTCCCTGAATAAGACGCCACCTCAGTTAGCCATGGTTCATGGACGCCATGGCGGCTGGAGATTCTGGTGTTCGAATCGGCTTGGCCTCAATGCCTAATCTCTTCATCCTGTATTGAAGGGTGGATCTGGGGATATCGAGCAAGCCGGCAGCGCCATATTTCCCCCCCACAACCCAACCGCATTTTTCCAGGGCGTCTTCAATGTGTTTTCTTTCCATCTCATCCTTTGTCAGGAATCCGCCGCCATGACTTTTTTCCGCAGGCTCCAATGGCTGCAAAAGCCTATGAATATCTCCCTCCGTGATCAAATTTCCTGCACGTTGAATCATGATTCTTTCCACCAAATTTTCAAGTTCCCGAACATTGCCCGGCCAAGGGTACTGACAGAGCGCCTCGATGGCCGATGAGGAATAGCGTGTTTCGGGCTTTTGCAGCTTTTCCGAAAAGTTGGTTGTGAAGCACCTGACCAGGAGAGAGATATCTCCGATGCGGTCCCTCAGGGGGGGGATCTTCAGGTGTACGGTATTGACGCGATAATAAAGATCTCTACGAAAGGTTCCGTCGCGTATCTTTAGGGGCAAATTCTGGTTTGTGGCAGCGATAATTCTGAAATTCACCGAGATGGGGGTGCTCTCCCCCACACGTTCAAAGGCCTTATCCTCCAGCACTTGAAGGAGTTTGGCCTGGCTTTGTACGGGCAGGTCGCCTATTTCGTCCAGGAACGCGGTGCCGCCATCGGCCATCTCAAAACGACCAATCCTCTGATTGCTGGCCCCGGTAAATGATCCTTTGGCGTGTCCGAAAAGTTCACTTTCGATGAGTGTGGGAACCAGAGCGGCACAATTCACCTTGACGAAAAGACGATCCTTGCGCCAGCTTAAGTTGTGTATGTAACGGGCTATGTGGTCCTTGCCCGTCCCTGTTTCGCCGCTGATCAGCACGCTGGTATCCGTATCCGCCACCAGATCCACATCGTGCATGAGGGCCACCATGGCGCCGCTGTTGTAATAAAATTTTTGATTCAACCGATCCAGTCTTTCCAAAACATACCGTTTTTCTTTCTCAAGTTTTTCATTGATAAGCCTCAATTTGTCGTAGGACAGCATGTTGTCAATGGCAATGGTGATTTGAACGGATAGTTCCTCAATGAATGCGCACAATTCCTCCAGGTTTTGAGGACAGGCTTTAAATGAGAAGTGAAGGGATCCAAGGATTTTCTCTCTGATAATCAAAGGGAAGGCGAGGGTGGATCGCAGGCCCTCTTTCCACATGGATTCGGCTGTGGTCAATTGATCGACTTTAGACAGGTCTCTGATGATGACAGGCCTTCTCGATTCAATCACCATGCGAGCCACTGACCCTTTGGGCAAGGGCCTGCTGCTTTCACAGCTTATTCCGTCGGGCTTAATCCCTTCCGCAGTGGCAAAATAACTGAGTGAATTATTTTTGCGGTCATAGAGATGGATGCCGCAACGGTCATAGGGGAAAAGCTTCTTGAGTTCGATGGCCAAGGCCTTGAAGAGCCCCTCGCGAGTGTATTGGCTCAAAATAGCATTGTTGATTCTCAAAAAAGACAAATACTTTTTATATGAGTTCCAAGGCATTTTCGACTCCAATCTTATCTGTGGCGTTAGGGTGGGCTGAGGCAGGCAGAATTACTCAGTGTGATCACCATAAGCGATTTTCCGACAGGATTCAAACCAAATATTCGGCACTTGAGCCTAAAAATGGGCGCAGGAATTGGGCACGCTGAACCACTTCGTTTCTGTGTGAAACAGTTTATCCGTTAATCCAATGTGTTACGTTTTTAGTGGATGGCGGCACGGGTATTGCTATAAGCCTGTACTTAAGTCCAGTGCAATAACCTTTTCCAAATTAGGAGGGTCTGATGGGAAAACATCTGGAGGGTGTAAGAGTTATAGACTTGACGGCGTATCTGTCGGGACCTTTTGTGAGTTTGAATCTGGCGGCTATGGGTGCGGAAGTGATTAAGGTTGAACGGCCCAAAATCGGCGACCCATGCCGGTGGAATCCACCATTCGCTGGCCCTGATGGTGTCGGGTACCGCAGTCGGAGTGACATCGACATGTCTCTTCTGTACTTGAAGCGAAATCGCGGCAAGAAAAGCATTTCCCTGAACATGAGAAACGAGAAGGGCAAGGAGATTCTTGAACGTCTGGTGGAAAAGGGAGATGTGGTTCTGGAGAACTTTGCACCGGGCAGTATGGGCCGATTAGGCTTCAGCTATGAAAGACTGAAAAAGATCAATCCCCGGATTATCTACTGTTCTATTTCGGGCTATGGGCAAGATGGGCCGTATCGGGAGCGAACCGCCTTTGACCTTACGATCCAGGGGACCAGCGGCATCATGGGCGTCACCGGTTTTCCCGAAGGGCCTCCTACACGTTGCGGGGCCTGGGTGGGAGACATGATCCCCGCCATGTACGGCCTTTCCGGCATTTTGGCTGCCCTCTATTCCCGCGAAAAAACAGGAAAGGGCGAAAGAATAGATATATCCATGCAAGATTGCTGTTTTTCCATGATTATGGATGAAGCGCTTGACTTCCATCTCGAGCAGGGGATCCCCATGAGAACGGGAAACAGGAACCCCAGATTGGCGCCGTGGAACGCCTATCAGGCGAGGGATGGATACATCCTTATTTGCGTAGCCAACAATGTGCAATGGGAGGCCTTTGTGGACGCCGTGGGAAGAGAGGATCTGAAAGAAGATCCCAGGTTTCAGAATCAAGAAGGACGATCCAAAAACTCTGATGCAATAGAAAGAATTGTGAACGACTGGTTGAAGAGCTTAACCGTTGAAGAGGCTCTGAAACGCTTGCGAGAAAAGAGGGTAACGTGTGAATCCGTGTTTGAGATCGAGGATGTCCTCGATGACCCTCAACTGAAATCCCGCGGGATGATTCAGGAATTGGTTCATCCCAAAAGCGGTAAGACCGGCATAAAGAGCGCAGGATTTCCCGTCCATTTCACCGAGTCCGATGCGGGGCTCACGGAATCCGCCCCCTACCCGGGCCAACACAACAAAGAGATTTATACAGGTCTATTGGGGATTTCGGAAGAGGACATGCTCAGGTTGCAGGACGAAGAGATCATTTGAAAGGAGGTGATAAACAAAGGGCGGATCTGATCGGGAAAAGGTCCAGGGTTTAAGTCGCTAATTTCCACTTTATTTCAAGGGAGGGGATCCATCATGGTAAGAAAAAAGATATGTTTGTTTTCGTTATTGGTTTCTTTAATTTTTTTTGGCGGGATCGTATTGCTCCATTCCAACGCGTTGGCTGAAAAACCAATCTTGATTAAATTCAACTATGCAGGGCCCAAATCACCTCCAAGTATGCACCCGCTCAGCCAGGCCATCGGATATCTTGGCAAAAAACTTGAAGAAAATTCAAAAGGAAGATTCAAGGTGGAAATCTATTGGGGCGCATCCCTTTATAAAGACGACCCCACCCAGTATGCAGCGCTCAGATCCAATGTCATCCAGATGGCCGAAGTGAGCGGGGGTCGGCTGGGCGGAGAGATCCCCGAGACTTTCCTGATGGAGTTTCCGTTTATTTTCAGTGATATGAACCATGTTTACCGCTTTATGGATACCGAGGGGAAAAAGCTCTTTGAGCCCCTCTATCTCAAAAAAGGGTATAAACTCATGGGGCTCTGGCCATACGGTTTTCAGAATTTTGTCTGCAGCAAGGGATTTCTTGCGGACCCAAAGGACTTCGTGGGAGTGAAACTGCGAATCAGACCGTCGAAAATTGTGGCGGCCCAGATGGAAGCATTGGGCGCCAGCGCTCAGCCCATACCCTACATGGAGACCTACAATGCCCTTCAGCTGAAGACAGTGGACGGGGCCGAGTGCCCGCTTGCGGTTATTCAGGCGGTGAAATGGCACGAAACAGGTGATTTTATCACCATCTCCAGGCATAGTCTCCTCTTTGCGGCCATCATCGTCAATCCCAAATTTTATAATGGCCTGCCGAAAGACCTGCAAAAAGTCTTTGATGACTCTTTCGCGGAAGCAACCAAATTTGAACACGACGTTCAGGAAAATATTGAGTACAAAATGCCCTGGATCATGATGTCGGAGCGACCGGCGCTCCAATTTAAATGGTTGACCGAAAAAGAGAGGGAGGCTCTCAAGGAAAAGACCAAACCGGTCCAGAAAAAATTTGGAAAGAAAATACCTCAGAAATTTTTTGAGGCAATTGAGGTCACCCGTACCCAATAAAGAGAAATCGTATTTTCTTCCGATCAGGCCCTTTCGGTCTGATCGGGAGGAAAATTGATGCCGAGTTGACAGATGAAAATAGGCAGCGCTATTTACGTGTTTGAGAAATGGGCCACCATTGTACTCCTTGCCTTTACGGTGACCCTCAGTTTTATTCAAGTGATCCTGAGGTATTTTTTTAACGCCGGTTTTGCGTGGGTTCCCGAGATCGTCGTATTCGCCTTTATCAGCATGACGCTTTTGGGCGCCAGCACGGGCATCCGAAACGGGGTACATATCGGTGTAGACGTCATCGTTAAGCTTCTGCCCCCTAAATTGCAGAAATTCTCCGATATTTTCACCCAGTCATGCGGGGCGGCGCTCTTCCTTTTCATGAGCTATCTCACCTATAAATTCGTTATGTATTTTAGAGAGATGGGACAACTTTCCATCATCACGGAAATTCCCATTTGGCTGATGATCTCTTATATGCCCGTGGCCTTTCTCTTTATGGCGTTCCACTATACGGAACTCCTGTGTGAGGCATGTCGGAAAGACAAAGACGATTTCGTGTCACTCAAGAAAGAACATATTTAAGGCATGGTACAATACCAAGATGCTCTTTTGAGGTAGTCCGATTCATGGAAAATCCGATTGTTCTCATCAGTTCGCTCATGACAATCCTTTTCATTCTCATGTTCTTCGGGGTTCCCATAGCCATTGCCCTGGGCATTTCCACCACCATCAATCTCATTATCTTCACGGATATGGACCTGCTTTTTATCGGGCAGAACGTCTATGCGGCCCTTGACAGTTATGCCCTTCTGGCCGTCCCTTTCTTCATCCTTGCCAGCAATATTATGGCGCAGGCGGGGATTGCCAGGCGGCTCCTGGTTTTTTCCGAGGCCATTACGGCCGGTGTCACCGGGGGCTTGGGAATGGCAGGGGTGCTGGCCTGTGCGATTTTTGCGGCCATCTCCGGGTCGAGCGTGGCAACGGTCGTCTCCATCGGTACCATCGTCCTTCCGGGCATGGTGAAGGCAGGTTATGACAAAAAATTTGCCACTGCGTTGATCTCCTGCTCGGGCTCTTTGGGCATCCTCATTCCACCCAGCATATTGATGATCATCTTCGGCGTTCTTGCCGATGTTTCCATCGGAAAACTCTTTGCAGCCGGTATGCTTCCCGGAATCCTATTAACGATTTTCCTCATGATTTACGTCCATCTTATTTCACGAAAGAGGAACTATCCCAAATCGCCATCTCTCTCTTTAAAGGAAAGGATCAATAAGATCGTCCAAAACGGTTCTGCCCTGATTGTCCCGGTCATGATATTGGGCGGCATATATGGGGGCGTCGTGACCCCTACCGAGGCAGCCGTGCTGGGCATTTTCATCGGCCTTGCCATGGGGTTTTTCCTGTACAAAGAGTTGAAAATCAGTCATCTCCCGGGGATTTTTTTGCGTTCCGCGGAGATGGCTTCAATGATCCTGCTTATACTGGCATTTGCCTATTCCTTTGCTTTTCTATTATCCTTTTTCAGGGTCCCCGATCTTCTAACGCAAATCATGTTTGATGCGGGGATCAACGCCTGGATGTTTCTCCTTTTGATCAATATTATCCTCTTTTTTGCCGGGGATTTCATGGATCCCGCATCGATCATGCTCATCTTTACCCCACTGATTGTTTCCCTGGGGTCCGCTTTGGGGATCAACCTCATACACTTGGGCATCGTCGTCGTCATGAACCTCGAGATCGGTTTGATTACACCTCCCGTGGGATTTAACCTTTACGTGGGCAGTTCCCTGTCAGGGTTACCACTCTATGATGTTATGAAGGCGTCTGTTCCCGTAATGATCATCATCGGGATTGCCCTTATTCTGATTACCTATATCCCATGGATAAGTCTCATAGTGCCGAAGCTCATTTTCGGATCAGTGTAGTATTAATCTCTAATGATATGGAGGATGCATTTATGGAGGGAATCGACCAGGATGATGTCATCCGGATCTTGAAGATCTTGGAGGAATCGACCTTTGATGAGTTGCACCTGGAAATGGATGGGCTCAAATTGGTAGCCGGAAAAAGTGGAAATAAGGCAGGTCTGGTGGAGGGATTGAAGTCCGACGATCATGAATCAATTGAATCGAGGGCTGCCGATGAATCTACTGTGCGGGCAAAAGAAGAAAAGGCCCATATCCCACAACCGCCGGATCTTGAAGAAAACGGCTTTATTGCCATCAAAGCCCCAATGCTGGGCACTTTCTACAGTGCTCCCAAACCCGGCGCGCCGCCGTTTGTGGGGGTGGGCCAACAGGTATCCGAGGGTGATTCGCTTTGCATCATTGAAGTCATGAAACTCTTTAATACGGTCAAGGCAGACGTCAGGGGGCGCATTGCCCAAATCTGCGCGGAAAATGGGCAAATGGTAGAATACCGGCAGACACTTTTTCTGGTGGAAGAACTCGAGGACGCCGAAACGGGTCAAGAGGAAAACGCTTCATGAAGAACATCACCCGCGTTTTGGTGGCCAACCGGGGCGAAATTGCTGTTCGTATTATCCGGGCGTGCCGGGAGCTTGGTATCGAAACCATTCTTGCGGTCTCCGAAGCGGACAGAGAGAGTCTGCCGGCAAAGTTGGCCGACAGGGCCGTATGCATCGGTCCTCCGGCGCCCATGCAGAGTTACTTGAAGATAGAGACCATTGTGGCGGCGGCCCTTGGATCAGGGTCGGATGCCATCCATCCCGGATACGGTTTCCTCGCAGAACAACCTAAACTCGCCCTGATGTGTGCGGCGCATGGTCTCGTTTTTGTGGGGCCGAAGGCGAATGATATTGAGCGGATGGGAGACAAGCTCTACGCACGAAAGCTGGTAGAAGGGCTCGGGATTTCAATTATTCCCGGATCAGCCCTTGTATCCAATCTTGGAGAGGCGGTGGAAGCAGCGGAAAAGGTTGGATATCCTGTTTTATTGAAGGCGGCAGCCGGCGGCGGTGGGAAAGGGATGAAAATTGTTGAAAAAACTGAGGATCTGAGGACCGTCTTTGACGAGGCTTCGGTGGAAGCATTGAGCGCATTCGGAGACGACAGAATATATGTGGAGCATTATATCCCGAATGCACGACACATTGAGGTCCAAATCATCGGGGATCGTTTCGGGAATGTCGTACACCTGTTTGAGCGGGACTGTTCAATTCAGCGCCGCTACCAGAAAATGGTTGAAGAAGCGCCCTCGCCCGCGGTTTCTCCTGAACTCAGAGAGGCGTTCTGTGAAGCAGCCGTCAGGATTGCCAAGCAGATCGGGTACGAAAATGCCGGAACCGTAGAATTTCTGTTAGACCAGGATCACGGTCGGTTCTATTTTCTTGAAATGAATACCCGCATTCAGGTGGAGCACCCGGTCACGGAGATGATCAGCGGTATTGATCTGGTCAAGGAGCAATTCAGGGTGGCTTCCGGGAATTCCATCAGTTTCGCTCAGGAGGAAGTCACATTGACCGGTCACGCCATCGAATGCCGGATAAACGCGGAATCGCCAACCGCAGGGTTTGCGCCTTGCCCCGGTAGAATTCGCAAATGGAACGCGCCTGAAAGGGAAGGGGTCCGCATAGATTCCCACTGTTATTCGGGGTATTTCGTTCCCCCATATTATGATTCGCTTCTTGCAAAGCTGATCACCTGGGGAAGAGACCGCGATCAGGCCATTGGATCTATGCAGGAGGCCCTAATGGATTTTACTGTTTCGGGTATTGACACCACAATACCTTTTCACCGTTTTATTATGAAGAACCCTGACTATCGGAATGGGAACATCAGCACGGGATGGATCGAAAATAGTCTACTTAAGGAGTATGAAAGAGATGAAGGAAATCAGTTTTGTTGATACCACATTGAGGGACGGGCACCAAAGCCTCTGGGCAACGCGGATGAGAACGGCCCACATGCTGCCCATTGCGCCTATAATAGATGAAGCCGGATTCATGGCTGCGGAATTGATGGGCACGGTCCATTTTGACGCCTGCCTCCGTTATTTGCGTGAAGATCCATGGGAAAGGATCAGACTCCTTTCCGAGGCCATGCCGAACACCCCGTTGCGGGCCCTGATCAGGGGCAAATCGCTCACCAGTTTCAATATTGTGCCCGATGCCGTTATCAAGCTTTGGATTGAGCGGTGCGCGGCCAACGGGATCAAGCATCTGATGATATTTGACGCCTTACACGACTGGAGCAATCTTTCAAAATCGACGGCAATAGCCAAGGCGGTGGGGATTGAAGTGGTGGTCCCGCTGGTTTACTCCCTCAGCCCTGTCCATACGGATGATTTTTATGCACGTAAAACCGCTGAAATGATCAAGACGCTAAATCCGGATTCGGTGATGATCAAAGATTCCATCGGACTCTTGACGCCTGAGCGGACCAAGACGCTGGTGCCCACCATAAAGGGACAGATCGGAGACTTGCCCCTTGAAATGCATTCTCACTGTACAACGGGACTCGCCCCTCTGTGTTGTCTTGATTCGGTGGCGTTGGGCGTGGATATAATAGACACCTGTGCATCGCCTTTGGCCAATGGCCCGTCCCATCCAGCAACTGAAAACATGATTATGAATCTGCGAAGGCTCGGATATACGCCCAAGGTGGACGAGGAAGCCGTTAAAAAAATGTCCGAGCATTTCAGATATGTCGCCAAAAGGGAGGGTAAGCCCATGGGGGCTCCGGTTGAATATGACGCCTTCCAATACATCCATCAGGTCCCTGGCGGCATGATCTCCAACCTGGAATTTATGCTTTCGGAAAGGGGGATGGAACACCGTCTGGAAGAGGTCCTGGAAGAGATTGGCGTGATACGGGAGGAATGGGGTTATCCCGTTATGATTACGCCATTCTCGCAACTGGTCGGCACCCAGGGCGTGTTGAACGTCCTTTTAGGGGAGAGATATAAAGTAGCGACTGAGGAGGGCATAAGATATGTGCTGGGGCATTACGGAAAAACGCCCGCACCCGTTGATCAAAACGTGTTGGATAAGATGACGGGCCTGCCTGAGGCGAAAGGCCACCTCGACTGGGAACAACCTCAGCCGTCCATTGAAGATTTGAGAAAAGAGATTGGACGTCCGGGAATATCCGACGATGAACTATTGCTGCGGATTCTGTTCCCGGAGGAGCATGTGGAGGCGACCATTTCCGCCGGCCCCATGAAAAAGGACTACCCGAGGGGAGATAAACCGGTTATGGCCCTGATCCATGAATTAGCAAAGCAAAAAGACACCTCCCATATTCACGTCCAAAAGGAAGGATTTTCCCTGAGTCTTAAGAAAGGCGGCCTCTGAAAAGGGATCGTTCATGGATCGAAACAGACTGACGCCCGAGATGGGAAAACAGTAACACCCTAAAATCATTATAGGAGGAAGCCATGCAAGAGGTAGTGATCGTCAGCGCCGCTCGAACGCCCATCGGCGCCTATTGCGGCATGCTTAGAGATGTCCCCGTGGAAAAACTTGGCGCCATTGTCCTCAATGAAGCCATCAGAAGGGCCGGTTTCAAGCCGGATGAAGTTGATGAGGTGATAATGGGGCAATCGTTTGCGAACGGAGAGTGCCCCAATACGGCGCGACTGGCCCTTCTTGAGGCCGGCTGGCCCGTTGAGGTTCCCGGTTTTACCATAGACAGGCGTTGCTGTTCCGGGGTGCAAACCGTCTGGTCCGCCGCGCTTCAGATAAAGGAAGGGGATGCGGACGTGATCGTTGCCGGTGGGGTCGAAAGCATGAGCCGCGCTGAATTCTACATCCCGGGTGAGTCCCTCAAATGGGGAGTGGGCGGCAGGGTTGACCCGAAATGGGGGTTTTCCCCCCGACATCACGGCAGCCTCGGGTTATGGGGGCTCCCATTTTATGACAGGATACAGCGCGGCAGACCGATGCATCAGCCCATAGAGAGGTTTGGCGAGCTGAATTCAATGATGACCTGGGCGGAAACCGCAGCTAAAAACGAGGGGATCAGCCGAGAAGAAGCGGACCGATGGGCATTCCGCTCCCACCAACGGGCGATTGCCGCCATTGATTCGGGAAAATTTGACTCGGAAATCGTCCCGGTCGAGGTAAAGCAAAAGAAGGAAAAAGTCTTGTTGGATACGGATGAAACGCCGCGGCGCGACTCTACCTTGGAGAAACTGGCAAGGCTCGGAACGGTCTATGAGGACGGCATTTGCACGGCGGGTAACTCGTCGAGTGAAAATGACGGCGCGGCGGCCCTGGTGTTGACAACCCCCGAGAAGGCCGGAGAACACGGTGTGGCGCCCATGGTCTATGTCAGGTCATTTGCCGTTGCCGCAGCCGATCCCACCTTGACGTATCCCGCAGTACCGGCGGCGGTAAACAAGGCCCTTAAGAAGGCCTCTCTAAAGATCGAGCAGATCAATCTCATAGAGATCCAGGAGGCCTTTGCCGCGCAAGCCCTGGCAGATGCCAAATTGATGGGTATTGGGGAAAAAGATTTGGACGAAAAAGTAAATGTCAATGGGTCGGGAATTTCCCTGGGACATCCCATCGGGGCAACGGGTTCCATACGGCTCACAACGCTCATCCATGAAATGATAAGACAGGACGTCCGCTATGGTCTTCTGACCATCTGTGGTGGTGGGGGATTGGGAATCTGTGCTATTTTAGAAAGGAAGTATTGAAGAAAGCCCATCTCGATACGTTTTGGTGAAAATTCCCAGATCCGGTGCCATAAACCGGCATCGGCGTGTTGGCAAATACCTCCGGGATCTTCAATGAAACCCGTGCCAGATCCGCCAGGAACCAGAAAACCACCTTTTGCATATCAAAGAAAAGCACCAGGCTGTGCCGGTAGAGGGACCAGGCCTCCTTCATGAAAAGCTTCAGGAGGCGGAAGCGGACCGCATCATCCACCAGGGATGTGATGGCGGCCCAGGTCATGTATGCATCCCGGTTGAAGGTGGGATCCACGTCTGAAAGCACGCCTCTCAGGGTGACCATGGCTTTTTCGTACATCATGAGATCCGCTGAAAAAACCACCCCTTCCTGGGTGAATTTTTCAAACAGGTATTCTATGGAAGAGAGCATTCCGCTGGTCCCCAGACCCTGCATCCGAATGCCTTCCGAAATAATACGCTTTATGGCCTTTCGCATGGCGGGATGGGTGGAAAGCTGCCCCTTTGTGATGATGTCGGCCGTGTAGAAGACCATGTTTGTGCTGCCCGTCATGAGCCCAAGGGTGAGCAGGATCATGGCGAACCGCTCGATCTTGTTCAAATGTCCGAGCATCCCCCAGTCATAAAAGATGAGACGGGGACGTCCCTTCACAAAGGTGTAGGCCACGTTCCCGGCATGGGGGTCCCCGTGAAAAAGTCCCCCTTCCCGAATATCCTGGATGGGGCGCAGGATGCACGTCTTTGCCAGTGCGCCTGCCAGTTTCCGACGCTGCTTTTTCGTGAGATCGGCCACGTCCGTAATCTTGGTGCCTTCCACCCGGGTCATGGCGGTCATGCCCGGGGTGGACACGGTAAGCCTTTCGGGGACCACCACCGTTTTGTTGCCCCTGAAATGACGGCCCACGCGATCAAGATTCTTCTGCTCGGATTCCAGGTTTATCTCATTGCCCAGAATGGCGCCCACCTGTGCCAGGGTGGCGCTGAAATTGAAATCGCCCAAATCCCAGTTCGCTTTATTCCGGTCCAGGAAAACCATGAGCTGATCCAGAAGCGCCAGGTCTGCGGCCATGTCCTTTTTGACCTTTGGTTTGACGATTTTCAATACCGCCCGGGATGTTTTTCTTCCGTTGTTTGATGTGATCTGCGCCGGCACCACCGCACAGACCGATGCTTCGGCCAGGATGCGTTTTTCAGGTATGATGGTATGGTTCGGGGAATGTTTATGGATTTCCTTGAACAGGGAAGGACGAATCCGGGGGTAGGACAGGGTCTGAATGTTGTCTTCCAGATCGATGAGCTCATTTTTGAAGGCCGGTTCCAGTCCCGGGCTTCGGCAGATGATCTGACCCAGTTTCTGGAGCGTGGGCATGTCTTGGATCAACGTAAAAAGACGTTTACCGAAAGATGCGTTCTCAGGGAGGCGCAACTGATCAACAATTTTAGGCGCCAGTCGCGAAAGTGGCATTGACGACATCATGAAGACCATGCCTTCCCTCACCACCGGTTGATAATCGGCGTAGCGTTCGGGTAGAAAATTCTCGATACCGGTTGACAGGACCACCTGTCGGACCAGGTCTTCCAGCATTCCCCCGGATTTGGCTGTTTTAAGCAGCCCCATGGCGCGTTGCCGCATCTTGGGGCGGGTTGCTTTTCGGCCGTTATGGGGTTTCAAAATGCCCGCCAATGCCATCATAATTACTTCATTTACCATTGGGGCATCATGAGAATTATGGACTGGGTTGGTCTTCTCTATGAAATCAGGGGTGGTGACAGGCTCTTCCGGATGTTTGTTAATATTATGTGTGGTTTTCATGAGCAAAATTTTTGTTTGGGGGTTTATGCCGTGCCTGAAATATAACGCATAGCGTCATTTTGTCAATGGCCTCTTTCCTAAAGGGTAGGGGCAGACCTGTGTGTCTGCCCAAATGAGATCCTGGGAAGAGCGACGCAGGTTCCCGTCAGGCAAGTTTTTTGTCCACCTCTCCATTCAGTTGCTGAATCTGATCGGCCAGAGCTTCGCCCCCTTTTTGACTGGCGTTTTGAAGATCATTTCCCCACCGTTGAAGTTGGGCCGTATCGATCCTTCGGACATCATTGTCCTTGGCCCACTCCATTCCGATTTTTTTCCCGAGGGTTTCAAGCCGTTGGCCCATCTCCCCTTTGTCCTCGGGTGAAAGGCCCTTAAGAACCTCATTCATTCGGGATTTCCAGCCTTTAACCAGAAATGTTCCCTCATAAAATTTTTTGTACCATCCCTGTTCCTCTTTATTTGCCATTTTTCGATCTCCTATCAAATGCAGCGCAGGGCCTTAAAAAGCTTTGGAATTGTTTTTTTCTAACATAAATCAGTCTCTTAGTCAAGACCATGATTGATTTCCCACTCCCGGAAAAAACCTTCCTTACCATTCTCGGGTCAATGAAATTCGTCTGGTGGATTCTTGATGAAATGGTGGAATTGTGTTAAACATAGATAGATGATAAAGACGGTTTTTCCCTTTATGGAAAGTGTCCTCAATGGATATTCAAACCACTGCCACAAAGATGTTCCTGAAACTGGATGAAGAAAAGCGGGAAAGAGTTCTCGCCGCCGCCATCAACGAGTTTGCGGATAAGAACTACAACAACGCCAGTATGAATGTGGTGGTTAAGGCGGCTGGTATCTCAAAAGGCGCGCTTTTTAAATATTTCAGGAGTAAAGCGGGCCTGTTCGGCTTTGTGTACAAAATGGCCCTGGGCCGCGTAAAAGACTATCTCAAACAGGTGCGGGATGAAAGTGAAGCGGAGGATTTCTTCATGCGTCTTGAGAAGGTGATGCTCGCCGGCCTTGATTTCATCTGTGCCCATCCGGGTCTGGCTGCCATTTATTATCGCATTGTGTTCACCGGGGACTCGCCATACAAACGGGAGATTGTGGCAGAAGTCCACCGGGAATCCCTGGCGTTTATCAAATCCCTGATTCAAAAGGGCATTGAAAGAGGTGAATTGAGGTCCGATCTGGATCCCGAACTTTCATCGTTTATGGTGGAGGCTGTGGTGGACCGTTTCGTTCATGCCCATCACGCTCAATTTCGGGGTCAGCTCGGCAGCGAAAACCGGTTGTCCCATATGGAAACCAATGGAGAGATTGAAGGAATCCTGAAAATGCTGAAATGCGGCATGACCCCATCTGTATTAACGGAACGTCAGGTTATAAAATGAACCTGTGTATTGTTGCATCAATGGAGAATGAACTCGCCCTGTTGCTTGAGGCAACGAGCGCCCGTTTAAAAGGGCGTGTGGGCGGTTTTCCGTGGTTTGCGGGCGCCATGGGGGATCGTGTTGTCAACCTCGGGGTCACAGGGGTGGGCGTTGCTTCTGCCTGCACGACGCTGGGTGCTTTGTGCGGCATGCTTCAGCCGGACTTCATGGTGATGGTGGGGTCTGCCGGTTCATTTCCCGAATCCGGTCTGGGGATTGGGGACATGGTGGTGGCGGAAACAGAGATCCTGGCGGAGTTGGGCGTTGTGGCAGGTCCCGGTATGGGTGACACACACGACATGAAACTGCCGGGGGTTATGCAGGAAATTCACATGAATCAAGAAGCCTCTTCCCTTTTGCTGGGCCACGCCATGGAAATGGGTAATGCCGTTTATGGCAGGATGCTGACCGTTGTCGGGGTTTCGGCCGACGGCAATCAGGCCCATAACCGGGCAAGGCAATTTCAAGCGCTGGCGGAAAATATGGAAGGGTATGCCCTGGCGCTTGCGGGGCATCGGTTTGGTTGCAGAACCGCTGAAATCAGGGGCATCAGCAATGGGGCGGGCGATCGTGACAAATCTCACTGGGATTTTGAAAAGGCCATGGTTCCACCTCAGAAAGCGTTACTTGAACATTTAAGGTTAAAATATTGAAAACACTTCGGATAGGATACTCAACATGCCCCAATGACACTTACATCTTCGGGGGTCTTTCGGCCAATAACGAAGATGTATTTCTCTCCTTTGATCCGGTACTGGCTGATGTGGAGACCTTGAACGGTTGGGCTTTAGAGGGGAGGCTGGATGTGACCAAGCTTTCATTTTTTGCCCTCGGCAGGGTGAGAGAACAGTATGCCCTCCTTCATTCCGGGGGCGCCCTGGGGCGAGGTTGCGGTCCGATCCTGGTAACCCGGGGTGGGACCGATCTGGAACACCTTAAACACGGCAACCGAAGATATACCATCGCGGCACCCGGAAATTTGACAACGGCCCGGTTGCTCCTGACCCTTTATCTGGGACACGAACCGAAATTCCGGCAAATGGTGTTTTCCGAAGTCATGCCGGCGGTGAGCGTTGGCGAAGCGGATTTCGGGCTTGTTATCCATGAGGGACGGTTTACACTGGATGCTTATGGCCTTCAATCCATCCTTGATCTGGGCCAGTGGTGGGAGGAAGAAACCGGACTTCCCATTCCCCTGGGCGGCATTGCCATCCGCAGGGATCTGGGGGAACGCGCGGCACGGATGGTGGACGATCGGATTCGTCAATCCCTTTTTCTGGCGGAGGGCGGATCATCGGTGGTCAGGGATTACGTCAGGTCCCATGCCCAGGAGATGGCGCCTTCGGTGATTCAACAGCATATCGATCTTTACGTGAACCGGTTCAGCAGGAATCTGGGCCATGAAGGGCGAGGGGCCGTGAGGGTTTTACTGGACCGGGCGGAGGCGGCCGGGTTGCTGGGGCCATGCGCGCTGCCGTTGATGGCCTGTTGAAACCTCGATCAGCGGCATGGGATCTACAAACTCAAATCGGATTGAATCCCCATCAACATCCGCCATTTCTTTCTTCAATTCCTTCTTAATAAAACAGAAACCGAATGAATTGACTTAGATCAATTACCCGTAATCCATTTTCGAGTAGAAAGCCATAAGGGGATACGAAAAAGTGGTCTTGGGTGAAATGGAAAAGTGGATGTAATGTTGAAAGAATCTGAAAATACAATTTATTCCGACAGTTCCCGTCTACAGCATGAGGAGCGCAAAGAACCCCATACATGGGGAAAACGGAATTGGTTTCAATTGGGTGTATTTCTCGCAACCATCGGAATAGGGGTTCAATTTTTCATCTATGTTCACCAGGCCTCGGGAAACGGTGTTATCACCGTCCTGAGGCCGCCGGGTGTTGAAGGCTTCCTTCCCATCGGAGCGCTGATGGGATGGAAATTGTTCGTTCAAACCGGCATCTGGGATTCGGTTCACCCGGCCGCCATGGTATTATTGGGATTTGCCGGTTTTATTTCCCTTGCATTGCGTAAATCGTTTTGCGGATGGTTCTGTCCGGTGGGAACCCTTTCCGAATGGCTCTGGAAATTGGGAAGAAGTCTTTTCGGGAAAAACTATAAACTGCCCGTCTGGCTGGATTTCCCTTTACGAAGTCTCAAATACCTGCTGCTGGGGTTTTTTGTAGTCATTATATTTTCCATGAGCAGCCCTGACATTTTAGGATTCCTGGAAAGCCCTTATTATAAGATATCCGATGTCAAGATGCTCCATTTTTTCACACGGATGACCATGCTGACAATGATCGTATTAACGGTTTTGGTTTTATCGTCTCTCTTTGTTCGCAATGCCTGGTGCCGGTACCTGTGCCCCTATGGGGCGCTGATGGGGTTTCTGGCCTTATGCAGTCCCACACGGATTCAGCGCAATCCCGACACCTGCATCGGTTGTAAAAGCTGTTCCGAAGCGTGTCCTTATGACCTGCCGGTGGATGACAAGCGTTATATTCGCAGCCCGGAATGCAACGGATGCATGGAATGTACGCGGGTCTGTCCGGTCGAAAATGCGCTGATGTTAAAAACGAAAGGCACGGGGAAAACCTTCTGGAATGCGGCCAAACTGGGCACGGTCATCATCGGGATATATATCATGATGGTGTATACCGCCGGCATTACCGGGCACTGGAAAAGTTCCGTAACCGAGCACGAATTTCGCGCAAGATTGCAAACTATCGATTCCCCTGAAATTACACATCCAAAGGTGCGTTTTAAGTAGCCAACGAAAAGGATAGCAATATGACTCATCGAGATTTAGACACCGCCCAACGGATATCTCAGACGACAAATCAGGCGCTACTTTGATACCTATGCGCCGGCCGAAATCCGGCCAAAAACAGGAGAGAGATCTCCGGTCACCCAAGGAACCGTGGATTTTACAGTCTTTTCGCCTTTTCGCTGATGTTCAAGTGCCAGAGCGGCTGTATTCTTTTCATAGAAGGCGTGGGGCTCATAGATCCATCCGCTTTGAATCCGATCTTCTTCCTTTTTCAGGTTGTGGTAAAGGTAGATCCCGGCCAGTGGGGCAAACAGCCTTGTCTTCCAGCCAAACTCCCGGTAAAGTCTTTTGAGAAGCGTATCCATTTTTGCCCCAACCGGTTCGTTGCCCCGGGACCATTTTTTCATGGCCCACACCGCGCCTGCATAGGTGATTCGAAGCGTTTTTGCCTTCAATAAAAAACGGCTTCGAATCCGCTTATCCGGGTGATTCTTATATTTCTGCCAGCCCTTGAGCGTGGTCCGAATCAGGCGGGCAAGACTGGGGCCGTTGACCTCGAAATCCCGGCGAAAGGCGTTGAGAAGGTATTCTCCTTCCCGGCCGTTACGGATGTGTTGATGCTTATAATTGAAGCGGTATTGCCCATGGGTATCCGCGGCTGTAAACTCCGATTCGGGCAGCAGGGTTCCGTCCGCCTTGTGCTGCGCGTGCAGTGGCGTACCGGGGATCGGGGTGTAGAGCATGAATTGGTGGAAATCCGCATCATGGCTGACTGCATGGTTTATGATTTGATCGATATTTTCGGGGGTGTGGTTTTCCATCCCGATAATGGATGAACCCAGGACGCAAATGCCGTGGGATTGTAAATGTTGGACAAAGGAGTGGGTGTCCACCTTTTTAAGCTTCTGATACCGGCTGTCTTCGCCTTCCAATCCGGTCCAGACCCAGGAAACTCCCAACCCCACCAGTTGCTCGATGGTATAGCTTTTTAACACCCGGGCGGAACTGAAGACATATAAAGACCAGCTTTTCCGGTTCTGTTCCATCAGTTCGAGCAATCGAAGCGCTCTTTTGCGATGCATGAGAAAATTCTCATCCAGGACAAAAAAGGATTGGGTTTTGAGTTTTGTTTCAATCCCCTGCATCACACCAAACAGCTCGTCGCCGGTTTCGTAAAAGTTGAGATGTTTTCCCTTCCCCCCGAACATGGCGGAAGTGGAACAGAAATTACAGCCCATGGGGCAACCCACGGAAGGGATCAGGATGGCAGCTGTATCTTCGGATTTTTCGCTAAGGGGAACGCCCATGATCCGGGTTCCGTTCGCCGAAGGCGTAACCGGATGCCTGACCGGCGCCGTCTCGTCCTGCCCGAGAAACGTTCTAAACCATTGGACGCCGTCTCCTTTAACGATATGGTCTGCATCAATTATTTCATGGACATCTTCCTTGTTGGCCACATGCCCGCCCACAACAACCGTTGCATTGGGCTGGTATTTTCTGACAAGACTGCACATTCTTTTGAGCTTCAAAATATTCGGGATAATGGCACTGACGCCCACAATGTCATAAGAACAACTTTGAAGTTCTTCGATAAAGCGGTCTTCCGAGGGAAAGTCCAGGAGGGTACAGGGGGCATCAATATTCGCTTGAAGCAGCATCAATCCAAAGGACCGATGAAACATGCGAAGGGAAAACGCCCCTTGTGATCGCGTGACTTGATTTTGATAAAGCTCCATGGGGTTGATCTTGCGGCTTCCATAGGCATCGTCTTGAGCATAGGGTCCAAAAACGCTTGACAACAGTACCTTGGCCCGCGTTCCAAGCCGGTGAACAGGCTGTGTTTGCATTATTATTTCTCTCCATCTTTGAGCCAATTTCAAACCGCCCCCTTTTGCCCGATCTCCGTGTCAGTCGAAAATTTTAATCCTCGAAATATTTTGCTATATTCCTGTGGCTAAAATTTTCGCCTTCCTTGATATCGAACAAAATTGAACATTTTGAAACTGGCTCCTTGGTATATGGGTTTTTGTCAGTTGAAGTAATGCCATTATGCTAGTACAATAAAAAGGAAGCTTAAAGGCCTCCGGGTATGTTTTACAAAAGTTTTACAAACCTTATGGATTCACCCATTAAACAATCGAGATGGTTTTTTCACCCCATCCTCATCTTCATTTTCTCCATTGGGGCTGTGGTCTTGTCCCTCTTTTTGTACATTTACTGGTATGTGGAGGTCAGCGCGGGGCTGAAAAGTGTCATAGCAATGGCCAACCTGGATCCTGACCATGTTCTGGCGTCACAGACCTGGGTGGTGATTATGGTGCTTTCCATCCTTGTGGGGAGCATTTTGATCGGAATTTTCATCATCTTTGTTTATAACCAGAAGACATTGCAGCTCTATCGACTCCAACGAAACTTCATCAACAATTTTACCCACGAATTGAAAACCCCGGTTACGTCTTTAAAACTGTATCTGGAAACATTTCGCAAATATGAATTCCCCAGGGAGGACCAGCTTAAATATATCGGGTACATGGTTCAGGATGCGGACCGGATGAGTGACAATATCAATCGGATACTCAACCTGGCCAAGGTTGAGAGCAAGACCTATGGCGGGAAATTTGTCACAGAGGACCTGGTGAGAGTGGTTGAGCAATTTTACAGAAAAAGCCGTCACCTTTTCGTAAATTGCGAAATCAACATTCATCGTCCCTCTGAAAGCACCTTTTCGTATCTTATCAATATTTCCTTGTTTGAGGTGCTTTTGATGAATCTGTTTTCCAACGCCATCAAGTACAATGAATCGGAAATACCGAAATTGGACATTTACTTTGAACGGTCCAACAAGGCGCTGTGCATTCGTTTTGAAGATAACGGCATCGGTATTCCAAAGTCTGAAATTAAAAAGATTTTCAAAAAATTTTATCAGATCGGCCGGTCTTCCGATATGTCGGCCAAAGGGACGGGTCTCGGTCTGTACCTGGTTGAAAGCATTGCCAGAATTCATAAAGGAAAAGTGATGGCTGAATCGAAGGAAGACCGGAAGGGATCTGTTTTTACGGTGATTCTGCCTTCAAAACCGCCTAAGACGGGCATGAAGTAACGGGTGTGCGGGGGAACATGGGGAAAAAAAAGATCCTGGTGGTGGAAGACGAGGCCCACCTGGCTGAAGGACTAAAACTTAACCTGTCCCTTAAAGGATATGATGTAAAGGTGTCGGCTGACGGCGTTTCAGCTCTTCAGAAATGGAAAGAATGGCAGCCGGAATTGATGGTGCTGGACATCATGCTTCCTGAGCTTGACGGGTTTTCGGTGTTGCGGCATATCCGCCGGGAAGACGAACGGCTCCCGGTTTTGATTCTGTCCGCCAGAGGGGATTCCGATGACAAGATAAAGGGCTTTTCCTGCGGTGTGGATGATTATCTTGCAAAGCCCTTTAACCTGGAGGAGTTTTTACTTCGAGTGGAGCGACTTTTGACCCGGGGAGGGTGGTCCCGGGGAGAATCGAATTTGAATGGGAATGGCTTCTCACCGGATCCACGGGTTTACAAATTCGGCCCCAATCGCATCGATTTTGAAACTTTGATTGCCAAATGCCCATCCGGTCGGATCAACCTGACCGATCAGGAGGCCAGACTTCTAAAAATTTTCATCGCCCATCAGGGTAAACCCCTTACAAGAAGCGAACTCCTGGAAACCGGCTGGGGATATGAAAAGGGAACCACCACCCGCACCGTGGATAATTTCATTGTGCGGTTTCGTAAGTATTTTGAGGAAAACCCCAAAAAACCCGTCTATTTCAAAAGCCTTCGATCCGTGGGTTATATTTTTAACCATGATCCTGAATCAGAGGGCGGTAACTGATTCGGTATGGCAAAAACTATGGATAAAGAATACCGTGCAGAAGGGCAGGCTCAAGTCTAATCTTGATAGGAGAAAAACCCATGGATCAATCAAACGATACCCATCTCAAGTCTATCGGCTACATCCTTTGGATTTTCGGTTTCACCGGATCCCATCGGTTTTACTACGGTAAACCCGTTACGGGAACCATTTGGTTTTTTACTCTGGGGCTATTTTTTATCGGCTGGATTATCGATCTTTTTCTCATCCCGTCCATGGACCGTCTGGCGGATTTCAGGTACCAAAAAGGAGATCTCGACTACACCGTTACCTGGATTCTGCTCACCTTTCTCGGATTATTCGGCATCCACCGGTTTTATATGGGAAAGTGGTTGTCAGGATTCGTGTACCTGCTAACGGGCGGCATCTTCGGTCTTGGGTATCTATACGACCTATGGACCCTCAATGATCAGGTCTCGCTCATAAACAGCGGGGCTTGAAGCAAGTCTTTACATTCTCGGCTTCGGTGTGTATGGTACACACGCTATGAATAGTCGGCAAATTCTCAAAAAATTGCAGGATGATGGATGGTTGCTTCATCATACCAAAGGTGATCACCGTCAATTCAAACATCCCCGAAAACCGGGTAAGGTGACTGTTCCCCATCCCAGGAGGGATATTGCGATGGGAACTTTAAGAAATATTTATAGGCAGGCAGGATGGGATTGGAGGTAGATCATGAGATACCCTATTGTAATTCATAAAGATCAAGCATCCGATTATGGTGTTTCCATTCCAGATCTTCCGGGTTGTTTTTCCGCTGGATCAACAATAGAGGAAGCCATCAATATGGCCCAGGAGGCGGCTGAATGTCATATTGAGGGCCTGTTAATTGATTCCGAACCGGTCCCTGCGCCCTCCGACATCGAGGCGCATAAGGATAATCCTGATTTTAAAGAAGGTTTCTGGGCTTTGGTTGAAGTCGATATGAGCAAGCTCTCGTTAAAATCTAAACGGATCAACATTACCATGCCTGAAAGGCTGATAAGAACCGTTGACCAATACGCCAAACGGTATGGCTCAAGCAGATCAGGCCTTCTCTCTCAAGCGGTTACCGAATATATGGCGTCGCATCCATGAATCCCCGGTGAACACCCGCATTAATGCTGACTGAAAAAGCACACTTATAAATCTGAGGAATAGACAAAATGAAATGGGACACCCTTTACGCCAGCCGTATCGCTTCAATGGGACATTCAGATGTCTCTGAAATGTTGAAACTGGCTGAAAAGCCTGAAGTCATTTCCTTCGCCGGTGGGCTTCCGGATCCGGATGTTTTTCTCCTCGAGGAAATCAGGGAATCTTTTGAAACGGTTTTTGCTCAGAAGGGAAAGGACGCACTGGGATATGGGCCGGTGGAGGGTATCGGTTCTTTCAGGGAATGGCTAGCGGAAAATATGACCCGGTTTGGCAGGCCCACGAGAGTGGATGAATGCCTGGTTACCACAGGGGGCATTGCGGCTCTGGATCTGATCTGCAAGGTTCTGCTGGATCCCGGCGATACGGTGATTGTAGGGGAGCCGGCATATCTTGCCGCTCTACATGTGGTCAGGACGTATCAAGGCCATTTTGCCGGTGTTCCCCTGGATGAAAAGGGAATGCGGCCGGATGCCCTTAAATCGACCCTTGATGAATTGAAGGGTCAAAGCGTACGGCCCAAATTTATCTACCTTGTGCCTTCGTTTCAAAACCCTTCTGGAGTGACCCTCCCGGAAAACCGGCGAAAAAGAATTGTTGAAATCGCACATGAATATGGTGTGCCCATCATAGAAGATGCCGCTTATCGGGATCTGCGGTTTGAGGGTCAGGCACCACCGACCCTGGTGTCTTTGGATCCGGAAAATGTTTTGTTTATCAATACCTTTTCCAAAATATTTAATCCAGGGGTGCGCATCGGCTGGGTTACCGCTCAGGAGGAGTTCATCGGGAGATTGGCATTGGCCAAACAGGGTCAGGATCAATGTGCTTCTACCATCGGACAATATACGGCTCTGGATTTTGTTACGAAAAAGCTGATAGAACGGCAGAGGTCCCGTGCTGTTAAGATTTATCGCCGGAAAAGAGATATCATGTTGGCCGCCATGGAGAATTATTTCCCAAAAAGTGCCCACTGGACAGAACCATATGGCGGTTTTTATACGTGGGTTACCTTCCCAAAGGACATTGATACAGAAGTGCTTTTGCCAAAATCAATTGAGGAAATTTCCATTGCATATGGCGCGGGCCCTGCTTTTTACCACGATCGGAGCGGAAAAGAACATATGCGGCTGTGCTACAGTTATGTGCCTGAAGGACAAATTGAGGAAGGTATTAGAAGACTTGCAGGTCTCGTGAACGAAATCCTGAACGATACAAAACAGGTGTAAAGAGGTTAATTCCCGAATTAGAACAACCCCGCAATAACCGCCAGCAGAAGGCTTGCCGACACCAGGCTGTTGACCCTGAAGAAGGCCATGTCCAGACGTGTGAGATCGTCAGGTGTGATGAGCCGGTGTTCCCAGATCAGAAGCGTTCCGGTGATGATTGAAAGCACATAGAAACCCGGGCCCAGTGATGCCAGAGCGCCTGCCAGAATAAACAATAGAAATGCCGCCATATGGCTTAATGCCGCTATTTTCAGTGCCTTTTTCGTTCCGAACCGGGCGGGAATGGAATGAAGCCCCATGTTCCGGTCAAATTCAACGTCCTGGCAGGCGTAAAGGGTGTCAAATCCCGCGGTCCAGAAGATGACGCCCAAACCCAGAACCATCGGGGCCGGAGCGATTGTTCCCGTCACGGCGATCCACCCGGCCACGGGGGCCATGCCCAGGGCCAGCCCGAGAAGATAGTGGCAAAAGGGTGTGAATCGTTTGGTATAGGAGTATCCCAGAAGTACCACCAGGGCGAAAGGCGCCAGTTTTCCGCACAGGGGGTTGATGGTCCATGAGGCTGCCAGGAAAACCACAATGGACACGATAATGAGCAACCAGACCTTGGGAACGGATAAGGCCCCGGACGGAATCTCCCTGTCGGCCGTGCGCGGGTTTTGTGCATCCAGGTGACGGTCGGCGATGCGGTTGAATGCCATGGCTGAAGCCCGGGCGGCGGTGAATGCCACCGCCATGAGGAGTAGAATAAGGATCGTCGGCATCCCACGGGCTCCCAGAACAGCGCCGGTAAGGGCCAGGGGCAACGCAAAGAGGGTGTGCTCGATTTTAATGAGTGAAAAAAGGGTTTTCAAGATTACAGTCCCAACCGGTTCCAGATTTTATCAATTTTACTCACGATATCCGGTGACATCTGAAGCAATTCCGGCCACCCCCGGTCATACCCCTCGGTGGGCCATTTGGCAGTGCAGTCCACGCCCATCTTGGTCCCCAGATGGGGCAGGGTGGAAGCATGATCCAGCGCATCCACCGGCCCTTTGACCATGGTGATGTCGCGGCCGGGATCCACATTGCCGCCCAGGTGAAACAACACCTGCGAGAGATCCTGAACATCCACGTCCTTGTCAAAGATAAAAATCATCTTGCTGAACATCATCTGCCCCAGGCCCCAGATGGCTTGCATCACCTTCTGGGCGTGCCCCGGATATCGCTTCTGAATGCTCACAAAACACAAGTTGTGAAAACATCCTTCCACCGGCAGGTTCATGTCCACGATTTCGGGCATCTGCTGTTTGATGAGGGGGAGAAAGAGCCTCTCCGTCACCTTGCCCAGCCATTGATCTTCCATGGGCGGGTATCCCACAAGCGTTGCGGGATATATGGGGTCTTTTCGGTGAGTGATGGCGGTGAGATGAAAAACCGGGTATTTGTCCGCAGGCGAATAGTACCCCGTATGGTCCCCGAAAGGGCCTTCGGTTCTCAGTTCACCCCGGGTGACATATCCTTCCAGCACAAACTGGCTTTCGGCGGGGACTTCCAGGTCGCAGGTGACGCATTTGACCATTTCCACCGGTTTTTGCCTCAGAAAGCCGGACAGAAGGATCTCGTCCAATCCATCCGGCAGGGGTGCTGTGGCGCAATAGGTGGTGATGGGATCCGGGCCCAGGGCCACGGCCACGGGAAAAGGTTCTTTGGGTGAGCTTTCCCGATAATGGTCGGCCCCGTCCTTATGGATATGCCAGTGAAGACCGGCTGTGGTTTTGTCGTAGACCTGCATGCGGTACATTCCCATATTTCGTTTTCCCGTTGTTGGATGACGGGTGATGACCACGGGAAGGGTGATAAAAGGGCCCCCGTCCCCGGGCCAGCAGGTGAGGACGGGCAGTACGGTCAGATCGGGACTGTCTGTGTTAATGATCTCCTGGCAGGGAGCTTGTTTTACGGATTTTGGGAATATGTTGGCTGCTTCCTTGAGTTTGGGAAGCAGTTTTAATTTTTCCACCCATCCCTTGGGTGGCGCAATCTCCAGAAACTGGGTAAAGCGCCTGCCCAGGTCATCCAGTTCTTGAATATCAAATAGGGTCTGAATCCTCTCAAGGCTCCCGTACTGGTTGGTGAGTACCGGGAAGCTGAAATTCGTGGGATTTTGAAAGAGAAGGGCAGGCCCGTTTTGCTTTACCACCCGGTCGGTGATTTCAGTTATTTCGAGATTGGGGCTCAGGGATTCTTTTATTTTAACAAGCTGTTTTTTGGATTCCAGGGTTTTGACCAGGTCCTGAAGATTCTTAAAGGGCATAATATTCTCCATTACGGCGTGTGATTAAAAAATCGGGTGTACTCTCAGGTCTTCCGTAGCTACCAGTCTCTCCGCAGCCTGTTTTGCGTTCGCGGCCGCCAGATCCACATGGATCATGGCGCTTCGGCTTCCCGGTTGAAGGGTTCCCATATCCGGACAACCCAGGGCCCGGGCGCCGTTTATGGTGCCGAACCCCAATATGACATGGGGGCTCAGGCCGGGATAGCGGTCATGGATAAACCGCATTTCGTCCAAGAGGTTGAGGGTGGATACCGATGCCAGTGAGTCGGTGCCCAGGGCCGGTTGAATACCCAGCTTGAGGAACCCCTCAATATTCGGCAACTTCCGGTGCAACATCCAGTTGGATCGGGGGCAAAGGCAGACGCGAGCGCCGGTTTGAGCGAATGCTGCCATTTCCTTGAAGTTGATTTCCAGGAGATGCACGGCCAGGGTGTTTTGATCCAGCAATCCCCGGTCAAGGGCCGCCTCAACGGGCCGTTTTCCAAAACACTCCCACCGGGAAAAATCGATGCCCATGCGGGTCATGAAATCCGCCCAGAGCCCTTTGCCTGCCATAAGGAATTCCATCTCTTCCCGGGATTCAGCCAGGTGAAGGCAGAATCGTTGCCCCAGACGGGTATCCGCAGCCTGAACCCTTTTGAGCAGGGCCGGGCTGGTGGTGTGAGGGGCGTGCCCCGCATAGGCATGGCGGATGGTTTCGTGGTTTTCAGCCAGTGGCGGCAGTTCCCGGTCATTGCCCAGGATTTCCGTCCAGACTGTTGCCTCAAGACCGGCTGTTTCAAAGGCCCGGGCTACCGGGATATGGGGGCCGAAATCCCCCACCAGACCCGTGCCTGAATTTTTGAGCGCCGCTATTCCGTCATGAACCGTCTGGGCTGCTTCATGAGGGCTTTGGCGGTCGCGGTCTTTTATCAACCGTTCAACCCAGTTGATAAACCCCCGAGAGGCATGAGGCCTTGCTGAGTCCGAAAGGGTGACATGGGTATGGGCGTTCACCAGAGCCGGCATGAGAATACCGTCTCCATGATCGATGACCCGGCCGTCATTGTCGGTTGAGGCGCCCATCCCGCCGACTTCCAGAATTCGGTTTTCCCGGACCACGACACGGCCGTTTTCGATCCAGTGTCCCGGCTCGGTCATGATCCAGCGCGCCCGGTGAATGATGGGGGTCATTGGGCTGCCTTTACGCCATTTTCAACAGGTTTGTACAAGGTATCCCGCCAAACGGCTTTGAAACCCGCCGTTTCAATCAGTCGAATGATCTCATTTCTGTTCATCCGGTTTTTGATCCCGGCGGAAGCCACCACATTTTCCTCGATCATGGTGGACCCCATGTCGTCGGCGCCGAAGTGAAGGGCGATCTGCCCGATATGATGGCCCTGGGTGACCCAGGAAGCCTGAACATGGGGCACATTGTCCAGGAAAATACGTGAGATGGCCAGGGTCCGCAGATAGGTGGTGCCGCCGGCGGCCCGCCCGGACAAGGTATTTTTTCCCGGCTGGTAGGGCCAGGGGATAAAGGCGGTAAACCCGCCGGTTTCATCCTGAAGTTCCCGGATGGTCAGAAGGTGTCGGATCCTTTCCTCCAGGGTTTCAACATGACCGAACATCATGGTGGCGGTGGTCTTGAGGCCCAGAAGGTGAGCGTTGCGCATGACTTCAAGCCATTGGGATGTGGACGCTTTGTTGGGGGATATCTTCTGTCTCACGCGGTCCACCAGGATTTCAGCACCGCCGCCCGGAATGGAGCCAAGGCCCGCTTCCTTGAGTCGTTGGATAACGTCATGGATTGAAAGCCCCTCTTTCCGGGCCATGAAAACGATTTCCGGCGGGGAGTAGCCGTGCACATGAAGGCCTTTGTTTTTCATGAAGGCCACCTGTTGTTCATGCCAGAAAAGATCCAGGTCCGGGTTAAGTCCGCCCTGATAGAGTATCTGGGTGCCGCCGAGGGAAAGGGTTTCGTCGCATTTGGCATTGAGGGTTTCCCGGTCCATCACATAGGCTTCCGGGGCCTCCTTTTCTTTGTAGAAGGCGCAGAAAGCGCATCCGGACACACAGATGTCGGTATAATTGATGTTGCGGTCCACGGCGTAGGTGGCCACCGGGTGCGGGTTGTGCCTGAAACGGGCGGTCTGGGCCAGTCGTCCCAGGGAGAGGAGATCCGCTTTTTCATACAGGTGCAGGGCCTGGTCCGGATCAAGTCTACGTCCCCGTGACGCAGTTTCAATGATTTCTTTCAACATGGATGAAGTCATTTTCTTTTTAGGATTTTTAAATGGGTTGGTGGAAGGTGTCCCGTTGTTCAGGCACCAATCCCGCCTCTTCGATCATCTCAACCAGACGTTTCCGGGTTAAACCGGGGGCGGTAGCGGCGCCGGCCTGGTGAGCGATGCGTTCTTTGGCAATGGTTCCTTCCAGATCATCGGCCCCGAAATGAAGAGCTGTCTGGGTGAGTTTGAGACCCAGCATCACCCAATAGGCCTTGATATGAGCAAAGTTGTCCAGGATCAGCCGGGCCGTGGCGATGGTCTTGAGGATATCCACGCCGGTGGGGCCGGGCAGATGCGCCAGCGGTGTGTTTTCCGGGTGAAAGGGGAGGGCGATAAAGGCTCTGAAACCTTTCGTCAGATCCTGCTGTTCCCGCAGCCGAAAGAGGTGCTTGACCCGTTCTTCCAAGGTTTCCATATGGCCGAAAAGGAGCGTCGCATTGGTGCCGATGCCCAAACTGTGGGCCTCTCCATGAATCTCCAGCCAACGGTCTGCATTGATCTTATTGGGAAAAAGGGCATCTCTGACCCGTTTTGAAAAGACTTCGGCGCCGCCCCCCGGCATGGCCGACAGGCCGGCCTCTTTAAGCCGTTTCAGGCAGTCAAGGGAGGAAATGCCGGCCTTTGATGCCATATGGTCGATTTCCACCGCGGTGAAGGCTTTGAGTTTCAGGGCAGATTTTTCCCCAGTCAGGGCTTTCAGCAGGTCAGTGTAGTAATCGAGCCCAAGATCGGGATGGCATCCCCCCACAAGATGGATTTCCCTCAGATCTGCCACAGGGCTCCGGGCGATCAGTTCCGCCGCTTCCGATGGTGAAAAGGTATATGCGTCTTCTGAATGGGGGTCTCTGTGAAAGGCGCAGAAGCCGCACTTGTTTTCGCACACATTGGTGTAATTGAGGTGATGGTTGGAGATGAAAAAGGCCTTGTCGCCATACCGCGATTGTTTAACGGCGGATGCGATCTGCCCCAGACCGATGAGATCCTGTGTATTGAAACAGGCGAGGCCGTCGTTCGGCTCAAGGCGTTCTCCTTTGAGAAGTTTTTCGCCCATGGCCTGAACAGCGGGGTCCGCGATTCGGCTGAGGACGTTATCGGGTAAAAACGGGGTGATCGATGGGTGTGTTTTCATGGATTATGTGGATCTGTGAACCGTGAACATTTAATTTTGACGTTAACTTCAGCATAGGTGACCACTTGGTCAACCATACGCATTCCCATTTCAATTGACAACCGTTTTTTTGAGCTCGTTGTGGTTATTGTTTGCCCCTCTGGATTTTTCGTTAGGATAAAAGAGATGTTATCAACAAAAACATTAGCTGCCTATTGCTTGCTCAGAAGTTCCAGGAATTTCCGGACGGTGAAGATGGAGATGCCGTTGTATTCGTCCAAATCAAGAAGGTGTCGGTCGCCGCTGACGATGAAGTCGGCCTGAGCGTCCAGGGCCGCTGAAAGGAACATCTCATCAGTGGGGTCTTTGGGAATAGCCCTTGGCACAGCCGATAGACCAGGGACGACGATGGCATCTTTTTCGAGCAATAAGATGAGCCTCGCAATACGATCACGGCTGAGGCCATATTTCTTGCGAATGCGCGGGGCTTCGACGACCCTTTTGATTTCGGAGATGATGGGCCGGGATGTGACAAGAAGATATTGTCCGGCCCGCCAGGCATCTATCACCATTGCAGGACGGCCGGCTTTGGACAGGAGACTGCTTACGAAGATGTTGGTGTCAAGGACGACCTTCAGCATGGGCGGTCCTCAACTCATCAATAGCCAGAGTCACATCCTTTTCAATTTCCTCGGGGGTAGCATCGGGAAGGTGCGCCCGGATTTGATCGAGCACCTCAAAACGGGTCCGGCGTTCTGCAACCAGGCGCTCGTAAGTATCAACGGGAATGACAGCAGCCATAGGCCTCCCGGAGCGCTCAACAATAATCTCCTCGCCCCCATAACGGACGCTTCCCATGATGTCGGCAAACCTGTTTCGGGCCTCCCGGGCGCTAACGTGTCTGGTCATGGTAACTGCCTCCTTAAAAGGGTTGCAAGACAGATTAAGTCGTTTTGTACATTTTGTCAACCGTGTACACAACGTGTACAGGGGGGGACGTTCTTCAGATAATAAGTTTTTATTCGCTTTTTTTCAAAACTTAAAGAATAAATAGCTTCCAGGAAGGTTCTTAATATGAGACTATAAACTGATAATGTGAAGTACGTTCCCTATACTCTTGCCCCATGGCCTGAACAGCCGGGTCCGCGATTCGGCTGAGGACGTTATCGGGTAAAAACGGGGTGATCGATGGGTGTGTTTTCCTGAATTTCGCTCTCTTTCAGGTGTTTTTTGGCTTCTCTCTTTTCCCTTTCCCGGCTATTTATGGGAGGACCGCATAACAGAGGACGATGTATCGCGCCAGTTTTCCGGTTGCCACAAGGATCAGAAATGTTAGCAGGTTTATCCTGAGTACGCCTGCAACCACCGTCAACGGATCACCGATTACGGGTACCCATGCGAAGAGTAAACTGAAAACGCCATATTTTCTAAATCTCAGTTTTGCCTTTGAAAATGCCTTTTCCGAAATTCCGGCTATTTTTCGGATGAAAAATATACTGCCCCAATACCCTAAACCGTAATTTACGAATGAACCGAGTACATTTCCAAAAGCCGCCACGCACACCGCTATAACTGGATCAAAATCGTTCCATAACAGATAGCTTAGAACAACTTCAGAGCTCAGGGGCAGAATCGTCGCTGCCAGAAAAGAGGTCCAGAAAAGTGAAAAATAGCCCAGTTCCGTAGCGTATTCCAAATCTAAAATCGCCTGAAATGCAAATAAATATCATAATCCAAAGGAAACCGGTCCGGAAGGGGTATAGGGCCGTATGGGCCCTGATTATTGTTTCAATTTGTAAGGGAGTTTCATCTGGTTGACCATAGTGAGAGCTTCAAACTCCGGGTCCTTATGAACCAGGGTGGCGTTGTAAATGAACGCACAGGCGCCTATAATCGCGTCTGCCAGAGACATTCCATAAGTTGCCTTGAACTCTCCTCCCTTCAGCAAAATCGGTTCGGTCAATTCCGAGATGTGCCTGGCCCGGATGCTCTTCAGGGTGGCATACCTCAACTCGGCGATTTCAATGCCCCTGTACTGGATGCTCTTGTAATAGACTTCAAACAGGACCATGGCAGGCAGGAGGATCTCCCTGGTACGAAGGATATCTTCCACAAGTTCAGCACCTTCCTCGTTATCCATCATCGTAAGGACTGCCGAGGTATCGGGGAGGAAAAGATCAGTTTTCACGTTTTCTGTCCTCCTCTCTGTCCCTCAGCAGGCTCCCGGTAAGGTTCTCACCTTCGGAACAGCCACGCAGGGCGCCCACGGCGTCTCCCGGAATGGGAATCAGTTTGATGACCGAGCCGGTATCAATCCAGACCACTTTTGTTCCTGGCTCTATGCCATATTTTCTTCGCAATGAGACAGGTACGACCACCTGCCCTTTTTTTGTTATGACCGATTCCATTTTTTACCCCTTATTTTGCATTATTCTTACTTTTTCAGACATTATAGGCTGATTTCTATTTTGTCAACCATGCAATAATTGAAATTTCGGTTAACCACCATTGTAATCCGCGTGAGTTGCGTGGGGCCTTTCCGCCTGCTCGATTCCCCGGTGGGGGCCATTTTCCTCTTGTGTCAAGCGGGCGAAAGTTTCTTGTTGCATTTCCTCAAATATTGTCTACAATTATAGAGGAAATGACACAGGAGACTCCCATGAATCGAAAAGAGAGAATTTTTGAACTTGTGCAGCGGATGGGGATCGTTCGCCCCCGCGATGTTGAGGCGGCAGGTATTCCCCGTGAATACCTGCTCAGGTTGTACCGAAATGGCGAACTGGAGCGTGTAGGGCGCGGACTCTACACCCTGCCAGATGGCCTGACCAGTGAGTCTCTTTCGCTGGCTGAAGTCGCTAAACGAGTTCCAAACGCTGTCATATGCTTGCTCTCAGCACTCCAATTTCATAACCTGACCACTCAGCTTCCCCACGAAGTGTGGATAGCCATTGAGGGCACATCCTGGAAACCTGAAATTGATTATCCACCTCTCCAGGTGATGCGGTTCTCTGGTCAGGCCTTCAGCTTTGGCATCGAAGAGCACAAGGTGAGTAACGTTCGGGTAAAAGTTTATAGTCCGGCCAAGACTGTGGCTGATTGCTTTAAGTTCCGGAACAAGATTGGGCTGGACGTAGCGTTGGAAGCACTTCGCGAGACCTGGCGGATTCGGAGAGCCACAATGGACGAGCTCTGGAGCGCCGCTAAAGTCTGTCGCGTTGCGAATGTGATGCGCCCTTATCTGGAAGGGGTTGTATGAGTGTGGCAAAAAAACAAAATTTCGGGCATTCTGTCTTTCGGCGGATACTTGCCTATGCAAAGGCCAACGGAGAAGATTTTAACCTATTGCTCTTCCGCTATGGAGTTGAACGTCTGCTGTACCGCCTTAGGAACGTGGCCGTAATAGCTTTCACAAGAAGGCGCATAGATTTGGGCCAGATTTGTTCGATCTGAAATCACAAAAGCTGAGGGAATAGCAAGCTATTTCAATGTTTTTGTTATTTCAGATCGGGCGAAGATGGTCTGAAGCTATGATGCATGGTTGGGGAAGTTATTGCGGCCACGTTCCTTAGCACATCCTCCTATGCCGACAGGTTTATTCTCAAAGGAGCAAGTCTGTTTTTGGTTTGGAAGGGGCAGAATTACCGAGTGACTAAGGATGCTGATCTGTTGGCTTTTGAGCAGGCTCTTTGAGTTTGGAGGCGAGACCCTGTGCCAAGCTGTGCACAACACCTTTGAGCGTCGCTCCACGCCGCTGCCTGACGGTCTGCCGTTTGCCTTCTCCGATGCCTTCAGGAAAGACACACAGAAACAGACTCAGTGGCGGGCATTCGTCCGCAAAGCCAAACCGGATATGATAGCAGGAGACCTTGATGCCGTTGTTGGGGATGTGGCTGCTTTCCTGAGACCTGTGATCGAAGCATTGCTCCAGAATAGATCTTTTGAGTTGGTCTGGGTACAAGGCGGACCGTGGCGGGGGAGTGCGAATAAATGAACCGATGATAATTCCGTTGTTACGATACCTCCAAACTCAGCGAAAGGAGACATAAGGGAACTGGAAGAAAATAATATACGCATATCGCGCAGAACTTTTGTTCCCCCGTTTTTACAAGATCAGGCAAGGCGTGATATCAGGTGCATAGTGAGCTATGTGCCTGTTGTCACAACGTAGAAGGCGGGCAAAAGGGCAAGCAGGATGCGTAGATTATTTTTTGGAAGTTCCCTAAACATGGATACCGTTATCAGGAATTATCTGGAACAGATGACCCGGACAGAAATATAGTGGATTCAAGAATCGAGAGGTTTTCAAGCAGAAGACGCAATCGATGGGCGTAGAGATATATGGAGAAATTGCCCCACGGATTGGGATGTGGGGTGCAAGGTGCCATGAGCAGGAAGGGAAACGACCACAAAGCGGTGTTCGGAATAAAATATATATTGACTTAATGACTAGTTAGGTGTAGGCAACATTATAACGAATTCGTGAACCAAATTCCTTCTTTGATTCAATGAAAAAAAGAGGATTGAGAATGGTTTGAATCGAGCCAAAAAACCCTGTTACTTCCAAACAGTATGGAGAACGGGGTTTTGTATTTCTTAGCCCCGGGCTATTCTCGTTCCCACGCTCCAGCGTGGGAACGCATCCGAAAACAACCGGAGGAGAAAATGCCGTTTTTGTGTGAACCCATCGTCGAGACGCAGTTTTCAAGCCTGAAGGACGTTGACGGTTGGATATCCCACAACGAGGACCGGCTCGAAAGGGTGTCCATCCGGGAATTGATCGAAAAAGGCGCCCGTTTTTTCGATGATGAATATTTCGGGGATGAAAACAGGTTTTTGCGGTTCAACCACAACGGCATCCGCGTACTGACCCAAAAGCTGAACCTCCGCCTGGACACCCTGCAGCGGGTTGAGCGGCCGGGGCTCATCAGCGAACTCTTAAACGACCTGATGGTTCAGCAGGACATGATGGAGCGGCTTGAAGATCATGATTTTGTGGTCAACACCCGGTCCGGTACTGTGCTCGGAGCGGTTTCCAAATCTTACGTGTTTTACTCCAACCAGGATTTCATCCGGGACATCCAGGACCTTCTGAGTGGTGGCCAGATCGCTTTTTTCCCCAAAGACAGCCTCGGGCGGTTTCGATACGTAAACGGCTTCTCCGTCAACACCCAGTTGTTTTTGAGGTTCATCCTCAAGATCGAAAGCGGCCGCGTGACCGGGCCAGGCGGTGAGGGGGAGGATGTAACGGAGATCGGCATTCAATTCAAGAACAGCATGGTGGGGGATGCGGCCGTGAGCATCCAGTATTTTGTCAACCGCCTCCTTTGCGCCAACGGTTTGATTGTGCCGGCCGGCACTTCCCACGCCCGGGTATTTCATTCCGGCAAACGACAGAATTTCATGAAAAGACTGGAGAAGTCATTTCGCGAAGTGGAACGGAAGATCGGGTCCACCGGAACGGCCGTCAAATCCCTCATGGCCATCGATTTTGATCCCGAATCCCTGGCCCGGACCAAAATGTCGGGAAAGGTGTTCGACATTATCCCCGGTTCCCGGTCCAGAATCATGGCGGAACACCGAATCCCTAAACGGCACAAGACCCGTATGATCCGTGCGGAGCAGGCAGAATATGAGGCTTCCATTATCGATCGCATCCCGAAAACATTCGCCGGAAAGTACGCCTCCCGGGTTTTCAATTCGCCACACCGCACAAACGCCACCATGTTCGACTTCATCAACATTTTTACGGAATACGCACAAACCCAACCCATCCACAAACGGCTGGAGATTGAGGAAAGGGCAGGGGTGCTGGCGGACCAGATTGTGAAAAACAAACGAAAATTCGTTTCCAGAAAGGATGTGGCCGGCTGATTTGCCCCTTCATCATGATTGAACAAACCATTCGGTAAAAGGACTGATGGTTATGTCGGATGCACAATACAAGATCTTCATCAGCTGCCAAAAGAACCGCATCCACGGATCTAAGTGATCTGGTCGCTTTCGGTCTCTTGAAAAAGATCGGAACGACGGGAAAGGGCGTTTACTACCAGTTAACAAAAGGGGCGCTAAAGGGGCAATAAGGGCATGAAAATTAGGCCAGCCGGGGTAGCGGATGTGAATTGTGCAAAGGGGCTGTATAGGGGCAAAAGGGGTCATCAGGCTTTTTCCCTCGTTCCCACGCTCCTGCGTGGGAACGCTGTCTCGTAGAGACAATTGAAAATAGCCCGGCAATTCATTGCCGGGTTTAGACGACCAGGTATTTTTTTCAGTCCCATCGGGACGGCAGAAAAGGAACGCACAAGGGACGTTCCGCGTCCATCCTTTACCGGGTTGAATATAGCAGGAACCACAGAAAGAAGTTCAATCATGAAACGGATAACCGAAAATTCGCGAAAGCGTACAGGATGGGTAAAAGTGCTTAGCATGGGATTGGGCATTGCCGTCATCTCCTGGGGAGCACCCACAAGCGCGGATTCCGGCCCGTTTGATGCCAGTGACTGGCTTTCTTCCCGAACCCAACCCACACACCGGATGGTCGCTGATCACCAGAATGCTGGCATGAATATCCTTCTGGCTCGCGGGGGCAGGGGAGGCGGCAGAGGTGGTGAGTCCGGGCAGTGCGACGGCAGCGGTTCCGGACAGCGAAAGGGCAAAGGCTCCGGTGCCAAAGACGGGACCGGCACCGGAGAACGACCCCGGGATGGTTCCGGTTATGGCGCGGGATCCGGCAGTGGTTCTGGCGGCGGGTCCGGTAAAAACGATGGTTCAGGCGGCAAGGGAAACCGGGGCGATAAGGGTAATCGGTAGAACGTGTGGGGCCTCTCTGTTCCCTATCCTCCCTATTCGTTTTTTTCGGGATAGATAAACAGAAAAAAGGCTATTCTACTTTTGACCCATTGACAGAATAAGCTTGATTCAAGCGCAGATCTGACATCATCACCCATTACAGATGCAAAAACAAGGAAGAGCAATCCTTTGACCGAAAGACCCGTAAAACGAATCCACGTCTCCTGCGCCATTATCCGGAAAGGTGATCTTACGTTGGCCGTTCAACGAAACGCGAGGATGAGTCTGCCTCTTAAATGGGAGTTTCCGGGTGGCAAAATTGAAAAAAATGAAACTCCGGAGGAATGTTTGAGACGGGAACTGGAGGAGGAACTGGCGCTGAACGTGGAGGTCGGGGAAGCGCTCAAACCCATGACCCACGCCTACCAGGCCTTTACCGTGGTCCTTCATCCCTTCATCTGCGGCATCCGGTCGGGGGAGATTGTGCTCCATGAACATGCCGCTTTTGTGTGGCTGAGCCCTTCAAAATTGCCTGAGCTCGACTGGGCTGAAGCAGACCGGCCCGTGCTTCGCGACTACCTTAAAATGCCCAAGGTTCAAAAAAGGGAATCCCTGTGACTACGGTCCCTCCATACGGCATATACGATCGACTGCTGGATGAGGATTTATCCGAGACCCTCAATCGGCATCCTGAACTGCGCTCCGTCCTGGGAAAGCTCGATCCGGAGGAACAGCTGGCCCGTTATGCGTCTTTCATCAAAGAGGTTGTGGAAAAGGCGCTTCGAGAAGAAAAGGATCCCGGCGCCAGGCTTGCCATGTGCAACCGGTTGATTGAGGTGGTTTCCAATGGCTCCGAAAAACGGCATTTTGAAAAGCGAAGTGTTTCAGGGGCCAAAAAACCATTGCTGCTGGAGGTTACGCCCCCCCATTACGGCGCCCGGGGTATGCCACGACCCCATACGTCCATTTTTGAAAGCAGCCTCTTTACGGGTTCGCCATACGAGCCCCAGCTTGCTCATGAACTCCAGGAGGAGATGCGCTCCGCAGACGAAGTGGACATCCTGATTTCTTTTATCAAGTGGTCCGGCTTGAGGCTCCTGATTCCCGCTTTTGAGGATTTACGCACCAGGGGTGTGCCGGTTCGCCTAATTACCACATCGTATATGGGGGCTTCGGATGTTCCGGCGGTTCTGTGGCTGGCCGGATTGCCCAATGTGAAAGTGAAAGTCTCCTACGACACCCAACGGACCCGCCTTCATGCCAAAGCTTACCATTTCAAGAGGCTGAGCGGGTTTTCATCCGCCTACATCGGGTCAGCCAATATGTCCGGCGCGGCTATGACCAGCGGCCTTGAATGGAACCTCAAAGTTACCGCCCAGGACATGGTTCACATCCTGGAAAAGTTTACGGCCGAGTTTGAGACGTACTGGCACAACCGTGAGTTCATCCGGTTTGACCCTGATAACCCTGAGCCTTTCAAGAAAGCCATTGCGCGGGCACGCAATACCCATAACAGACTCGACACGCCATTCTTTGACCTCAAACCCCACCCTTTCCAGGAACGCATCCTCGAGGCATTGGAACGTGAGCGCCACATACAGGGCCGGATGCGGAACCTGGTCATTGCTGCAACGGGTACCGGAAAGACTGTTATCTCGGCATTTGATTACAAGATTTTTTTCAAGGAAAAAAGAGGGCAGGCACGGCTGCTGTTTCTCGCCCATCGCAAGGAAATCCTTGAGCAGGCCATTGGAACCTTCAGGAACGTTCTGCGCGACAGGAATTTCGGAGAACTGCTTGTGGGGAAGTACGAACCCGAACGGTTTGACCATCTGTTCTGCTCCGTTGGCATGCTCTCAAGCCGAAAACTCTGGAAACAGGTCGGAAGTGGATTCTACGACTATATTGTCATTGATGAGGCACACCATGGGACCGCTGAAAGCTATCGTCCCGTCTTTGACTGTTTTTCCCCACAGGTCCTTCTCGGACTGACCGCTACACCCGAGCGTATGGACGGCAAGAGCGTTGCGGCAGATTTCGGAAACCGCTTCGCCGCTGAAATCCGCCTGCCCGAAGCTCTGGCGGAGAAACTGCTCTGCCCGTTTCATTATTTCGGGGTTGCCGATCCCGTTGCTCTGGACCAGGACAGGTTTTGGAAAAACGGGAAATACGACCCGGCAGCCCTTGAAAACGTGTATACGGGTTCCCACGTGCTGGCCCGGCAACGCCTGGAAACGATTCTTTCCACCCTGAATCGGTATGAACCGGAAATGAGCCGGATCAAAGGGATCGGTTTCTGTGTGTCCATCCATCATGCGGAGTTCATGGCACAGATGTTCAGTGAACGGAGCATTCCGTCGGCGGCGCTTGTGGCCGGCACCGCGGATCAGCAGCGCGTTTCTTTCCTGGAAAATTTCAAGTCCGGGAAACTGATGTTCCTCTTCACGGTAGATGTTTTTAACGAGGGGTTGGATGTGCCGGAACTCAACACGGTTCTTTTTCTTCGACCCACGGAGAGCCTCACCGTGTTCCTTCAACAACTGGGGCGAGGGTTGCGGCATGCTCCCGAAAAGGATTGCCTCACCGTGCTGGACTTTGTGGGGCAGGCACATCGTCGTTACAGAATTGACAGCAAGTTGAAGGCCCTCCTGCCAAAGCACCGGTTCGCCATTGACCGGGAAGTGGAACTGGATTTTCCACATCTGCCTCCAGGTTGTGCCATTCAGTTCGACCGCCTTTCGCGCCAGTATGTGCTCCGCAATATTCGAGAAAATCTCCGAAATCTCGCCGTTCAGATACCCGAACGTCTGCAAACCTTTGCCCACGAAACCGGAAAACCTTTGAATTTTGGAAATTTTGTTCGCTACCATGACTACGAACCCGAAACCCTTCTGGTAAAAGATTCATGGAGCGGTTGGAAAGCAAGGGCACGGATTGGCCCTCAACCGAAGGATCCAGATCTCCAGATTTTAAAAAAGGGACTGGTTCGCGCCGTTTTCATCGATGGGCCGGGGGAAATCGCCTTGCTGCGGCATGTCATCGGGAAACTTGGGGAATTGGACGTTTCATCGGCGGTTTCTGTTTCTGGCAATTCGCAAATGCCGGTTCATTACCGCCTGTGGGGGGACTCAGGGAAAAGATTTCAAATGGCATCAATAGAAGATTCCTTTGCGCAGTTTGCCAAAAATCCGAGCATTTTGTCCGATCTTGAAGAAATCCTGACATGGTGTTCCGAACAGACCCAGGTAGATGGCCGTATTCCTAAACTCCCTTTTCCGTGCAGCTTGGAACTTCATGCACGGTATGGGATGAGGGATATCCAGGCTGCCTTTGGGAGAGCGACCCTGGCCACGGCGGGACAGCGGGGTATCGGTGTGCTCCACTTTAAGGAAATCAAGACTTACGCTCTCCTGGTGACCTTCCAGAAGACCGAGCGCGAATTTTCGCCCAGCACCATGTATGCGGACTATCCCATCAGCAGGGAACTTATGCACTGGGAATCCCAGTCCAACACGGCCCGGACTTCAGAGGCCGGCAGGAACCTGACGCAACATGCCGACCTTGGTCACACTATTCTGGTTTTTGCCCGTGATCAGAAAAAGAGAAACGGGTGTGCTGTGCCCTTTTCGTTCCTTGGCCCTGCACGGATCGTCAGTTATGAAAGGGACCGCCCCATCCGGGTGGTCTGGCGACTCAAATACCCCATGCCAGTTCAGGTGTTTGAAGACAATCGAAGGGGTGGCTGATTTTCGCCCGGGTGAAATTATTTGCTTTGATGTCACGAGTGCTGATTTCCGAGGGTTAAAAAGATTTAGAAGCGTTAGCCATTGAATGAAATGAACGAAGATCAATTGAAATCCCTCATCGAAGGCATCACCGTTTGGAAGCGGGGCGCTCAACGTGCTCCCCATAAACCCCTCCTCCTGCTTTATGCTCTGGCCCGCAGGCTTAGGAACAAAGACAGATTCATTCCCTATACCGAAATCGACGAAAAGCTCAAACATCTCCTGATTGACTTCGGTCCCACCCGAAAAAGCTATCACCCGGAGTACCCCTTCTGGCGGCTTCAGAATGACGGCATATGGGAACTCAAAAATGCTGAAAACGTCAGAATAGTAGGCAGCGGAGATCCCCGCAGAGGTGATCTAATCGCTCTGAATGTCAGTGGCGGATTCACAACAAACATATTCGATTTGCTTACCACCAATCCGGAAATCACCACAGAAATTGCAGCAACCATCCTGGAAGAAAATTTCCCAGTTTCCATACATGAAGACATCCTTCAGGCCGTAGGACTGGACCTGGAATTCGAAACACCTGAAAAACGGAAAAGGGATCCCAATTTCCGTGACCGGATCATTCGGGCATATGAGCATCAGTGCGCGGTTTGCGGATTTAATGTGCGCGTGGGCAATACACTCGTGGCTCTGGAAGCGGCCCACATCAAATGGCACCAGGCCGGCGGACCGGACTCAGAGGAAAACGGCATCGCCCTGTGCGCCCTGCATCATAAGCTTTTCGACCGGGGTGCTTTCACAGTTTCCCCGGGACTGTTGATTCAGGTTTCGGACAGGGCTCATGGCACCCACGGTTTTAACGAATGGTTGACCGCATATCATGGAAAATCCTTGAAACCGCCCCAGCATCCCAACTTTTACCCGGAACCCGAATTTGTCCAATGGCACGTGAAAGAAGTCTTTCAGGGGGAAGCGAGATACGCGATATGAGATAGCAGAATGGCAAAAGATCGAACCCAGGTTGGTTTTGGTAGGATCAGAGGGTAAGAAAGGACGCGGAGCGTCCTGGAAGTGCATTCCCACGCGGAGCATGGGAACGAGGGGGTGAGTAGGTGGATGCATGAAAGACTACTACCAGGAAAATTATCTCAGATATTACGATGAGACCGTCTCTATCGACCCGGCATCCTTCCTGTCGCCGCTGGTTCGGTGTTTGCCGCCTGGCGGCACCATCCTGGATGTGGGTTGCGGATCAGGGCGGGATATGTGCTGGCTGAAAGACCGGGGGTTCCGGCCCGAGGGGTTTGAGTGGTCCGGGGGGCTGGCCGCACTCGCGAGGGCTCACTCAGGGTGTCCGGTTCGGGAAGGGGATTTCGAGGTTTATGGTTTTACGGGTATGGACATGGATGCAATTCTTCTGGTGGGGGCAATGGTGCACGTGCCCCATGAACGTTTTCAAGAAGTCTTTTCCAATATCCTCCGGGCACTGAAACCCCGGGGGCACGTGCTGCTCACCCTGAAGGAGGGAAATCAGGACGTTGAAGTTTCGGGGGGCCGCATTTTTTATCGATGGCGAGACGAATCTCTCAGGAAGGTATTTGACCAACTGAACCTTACGGTGGTGGATTTTTCCCGCCAGGTGTCGAAAATCCGGGAATCGGATGTCTGGCTGGGGTATGTTTTGAGTGTGGTCTGTCCCCGATATCAATAAGATGGAGTTTATATAATGAAACAGACGTTTGCTTTTCAAAATCTCGTTGAGCTTTGCCAACGGACCCACGAGGAAATGCGGGGTCGTTCGGCCCGTTCTGTAGACGGATATCTGGTTGTTCGAAATTGGCTTTTCGGTTGGTACATGGTGGAGTATGAGCAGAGCGGCTCTGATCGGGCCGAGTATGGAGCAGCGACTCTGAAACAGCTTTCGGCGGCCCTGAAAACCAGTATCGGCCGTGGTTTCTCGGTGGACTCTCTTGAACTAATGCGTCGATTTTACTTGACTTACGAACATCTTATCCCACAAACGACCATGTCCGAAACAACGTCTCGGATTTTTGCTCTCGAGATTTCCGAAACAACGTCTCGGAATTCCGCAGCTCTGATAAAATCGATTTCTGCATTTTCGCAGGCTGTGTCCGGTGAACTTCTCCAGCAGATCAAGCTGAGTTGGTCCAACTACGTTACACTGCTCACCATCGACAATCCCGACGAACGTCGATTTTACGAGATCGAGGCAACCAAGAATAGCTGGAGCGTGCGGGAACTGGAACGTCAGGTCGCCAGCTCTCTTTACGAACGGTTGGCCCTAAGCCGGGATAAGGAAGAGATTCGTCGCCTTTCACAAGAGGGCCATGTGGTTGAAAAAGCCGCTGACCTCATCAAGAATCCCTTTGTTCTGGAGTTTCTCGGCTTAGAGGAAAAGCCCGCCTACTCGGAAAACCAACTGGAATCGGCAATTATCGATCGGCTGGAAACTTTCCTGCTTGAACTTGGGAAGGGCTTTCTCTTCGAGGCACGCCAGAAGCGATTCACTTTTGATAACGACCACTTCTATGTGGACCTGGTCTTTTACAACCGGCTGCTGCGCTGTTATGTGCTTATCGACCTCAAGCGCGACAAGTTGACCCATCAGGACCTGGGGCAGATGCAGATGTACGTTAATTACTTCGACCGCCATATAAAGCTGGAGAATGAACTGCCCACCGTTGGTATCGTGCTCTGCCGCCGTAAAAACGATGCGTTGGTCGAACTGACGCTATCCAGTGAAGCTAACATCTTTGCTTCGAAGTACCAGCTTTATCTACCCTCCAAACAGGAATTAAAGGCACAGGTGGAAAAGGTCCAGGCTGAAATGGAACGAGGAGGCATCCTGAGGAAAGTTCCACGGTAACGTTGTCCTTTTTTCCTGCAGCCGATCTGAAAGAGAAAAAAGTACCTGGGACCCACATGACTGACCCAGTCACTGACCTAGCGAAAAGATAAAATGGAAATTCAGACAGGATGGGTGAAGCCACCCAAACAAATTGGCGGACTGGATCATCTTTCAGTGCAGGCGCCTTGCATCAACCTGTACGGAAAACTGTTGCCGGGGATTACGAATGTTACAGATCGTGCGCGCTATTACAGCTTTTATCCTTGGATCGTTTGGGCATTAGAACGCAAGGGCCTCACGTACAATGACGCCTTTATCGACCTGTATCGTAAAGCCGACTGCCTTTTTACTTTGATTGCAGGACGTCATGCTCATGTTACAGGGAAAAACAGTGGGATATTTAGTCTTTAGGGGGTCAAGTCTACGTTTGACTTTTCTATGCGACAAGGTAGGTCAAATGTAGACTTGAACCCTCGTCCTTATCCTGTGAATTAATATCTGCAATCTTCCATTTTTGATGCCGGCATCTTTTGCGAATTCCAGCTATTTGGTGTATAGAATTCGATAGCATGAAACCGGGCCAAAGCAAATAATTTTACAAGGACAAACCGTGTGAAAAAAGACTGGAATTTTGATGAAATGATCGACCGCAGCAATACCGCTTCCATGAAATGGGAACCCGAGGTTTTAAACCGGGTCTTCGGTATTGGCAAAGAGGATCTGCTACCACTGTGGGTTGCAGATATGGATTTTAAGTGTCCAGAACCGGTTCGCATGGCCATGGAAAAACGTATATCCCATCAGATTTACGGGTACAGTCTTACTGACCCTTCATATTATTCTGCGGTTATATCCTGGCATAAGCGTCGACACCAATGGACTATAGAAAAGGAGTGGATACTCACAACACCCGGTGTTGTCCCGGCCATCACCTATATGATTCAATGCTTTACCAACCCGGGAGACAAGGTCTTAATCCAGCCGCCAGTCTACTATCCATTTGCCCGATCAATCCTGAACAATGGCCGACAGATCCAGGAGAACCCGTTACAAATCGTTGACGGTCATTACAAAATGGATTTTGATGACCTTGAAGCAAAGGCCAAAGATCCAAGGGTGAAACTGGCCATTCTTTGTAGCCCGCATAACCCTGTCGGCAGGGTCTGGGAACGTGATGAACTGGCAACATTTGGAAAAATCTGTTTTGAAAATAATACTCTGGTCATCTCGGATGAGATTCACTGCGACCTGATCATGCCGGGTCACGAACATATCTGTTTTCCAACACTGTCGGAGGAATTTGCTCAACATTCAATCACCGCTATTGCTGCCAGTAAAACATTCAACCTGGCAGGTCTTCAGCAATCCAGCGTCATTATCCCTAATCCAACCATTAGAGCCCAGTTTTTCACCCATCTTGAAAACCTGGGATTCAACAATGGCGTAGGTGGCACCCTTTTTGGTGCCATCGCCTCGACTGCAGCCTATAATGAGGCAGAAGAATGGCTTGATGATCTCCTGATTTATCTTCATGACAACTTTAATTTCCTAAAAACCAAGTTGGAACAAGGCTTATCAGGAGTGAAAGTATTTGATCTGGAGGGAACTTATCTGGCTTGGGTTGATTTCAGAGAACTTGGATATGACAATGAAAGCCAGGTTAAGCTTCTTGAAGAAATTGCCAAAGTCGGTCTTGATCATGGGAACTGGTTCGGAGACAACAGTATCGGATGCGAACGGTTTAATATTGCCTGTCCAAGAACTATTCTTAAAAAGGCGGTAGAATCCATTGTTAAGGCTTTAAAAGGATAAGCTCTAAAAGAAGGGGTCAAATCTACGTTTGACCTATTTTGTCGCATAGAAGAGTCAAACGTAGACCCCATGATTAAAAACAAAAAATAATGAAAATTGGGAGTCAAATGTGAGAAGCGTTACCTTGGAAAGAGATATTATTATGCACCCGGCAGGATCCTGTATGGTATCCTTTGGCAAGACACGTGTGATCTGTACTGCCACCATTGAAAACGATGTGCCCTCTTTTTTAAAGGAGAGCGGGAAAGGATGGCTTACCGCCGAGTACGGCATGCTTCCCGGCAGCACCGGAGGGGGCAGAAAGCGCCGGGACGGGATCAAGAAGGATGGCAGGAGCACAGAGATTCAGCGGCTCATCGGCCGAAGTCTTCGGGCGGCCTTGGACCTGACTAAGCTGGGGCCGGTGAGTATTCTCATCGATTGTGATGTGTTTCAGGCGGACGGCGGGACCCGGACTGCGTCTATTACCGGGGCGTGGGTGGCCCTTTATGATGCGTTGACAAAGCTTGCGAAACAGCAGGGACAGGATGGGCCGGAGTACTATCTTGAAGGCCAGGTTGCAGCCGTGAGTGTGGGGATTGTGGGCGACCGCGTGGTGTGTGATCTGGACTATGATCACGATTCTCGTGCCTGTGTAGACATGAACGTGGTGAAATGCGGTGAGAATCTTGTGGAGGTTCAGGGAACCGGGGAACAGGGGACTTTCAGCCGAGAGGAGTTAAATCAGCTGTTGGATGCCGCGGACCAGGGTATCGAGGAAATTTACAAAATACAAAGAGAGAGTCTGGGAATTTAAATATTCACAATTTATAATGGCGTCGGACCAAGCAAATTCGCATAAATTCAATGCATTACCTTAAGAAACAGGGGATTTTAGCCTTTAAAATTGGGGTCATAAAATTGGGGTCAAGTCTGCTGTTGACTGTTTTTAGAGAAATCCTAGAAACAGTTTGTGAATATTAACAGTCAACAGCAGACTTGACCTCTTGCCCCGAATTACGTTTGACTTCACCACACAGATGTGCGACACTGTCTTACAAAACTAGAAGGAGGCATAGAATGGATACTACACTCACAATACGTCTTCCCGAAGAAATGAAAAAGACACTGCAGGATATCTGTAATTCTGAAAACAAAGTACTAAGCGATCTTGTTAGGGAATCACTCCAGAACTATTTGGTTGTTAAGCGCTTTCGGAAACTTAGAGCCAAAACACTTCCATTTGCAGAAGCGGCTGGTTTTTTGACAGATGAAGATGTGTTTGAGGCACTCACATGAATATCGTGTTTGACTCAAACATATACATTGCAGCATTTGCAACGCATGGCGTATGCCACCTGATGCTCGAAAGCTGCATAACTGAGCACAATGTTTTCATTAGTGATTTCATCTTGGGTGAAATTAAGGAAAAGCTCATCAAGAAGATCAAACTTCCCCCTGAGACAGTTGATGAAATCATTTCCTATCTCGGGGAACAGGCCATTGTCACCAACCCGAAGAATCTGGTATCAGACATCTGCCGAGATCCTGATGATGACAATATCATCTCTTTAGGGCTAGCTGCAAAAGCAGAATATATTGTCACCGGCGACAGGGACTTACTGGATATTGGGCAATATGCATCTCTTCACATGGTCTCTCCAAAAGAATTCTCTGAAGTCCTCAAAAATCAAAGAATCTAACTGGTTAGGGAAAAAATTATGCATCGACTTTGGACCTATAGAACATATGCTAACACAAAAAAATGGGGAATCCTGTGTGGAATTTTAGCGCCAATTATTTTTTTTACATCAGTCCTATTGGCCGCTTCATTACAGGATGGATATAGTCACTGCACCAACTATATGAGTGAACTGGGCGCAACAGGCTTACATCATGCGTATGTGATGAAACTGGGTGGGTTTTTCATTACAAGCATCATGCTCATTATATATTCTATTATTTTTCCAAGTACCATTGAATATAAAGGGAAAGCTAAAACTATTGCTTTCTTCACCCTGCTTACTCATGCGATATTCTTGAATGGAGCAGGGGTTTTTTCTTGTGACCTTGGGTGTTCACCAGCAAACCCTACGCCTGACCAAAATCTGCATGATTTCTTTGGGGCTATAACAATATTTATTTTACCTATTAGTATAATGACATGGGGATACGTTTTCAGCAAATCGAGTGAAGAATGGACAAACAAAGTCAAGGTATTCAGCTATGCGTGTGGTATCATTGGGTTGATTTCATATATTGCGATGATGATTTCTGATGAAACAAGAGCGGGTACAGGTTTGTTTCAACGATTATCTCTGGGAAGTTCGTATTTCTGGATTTTTGTAGTATCTATCCTGGCCTATAGAAATCTGGATTTACCCATCAACTCTACAAAAGGGCAAAGCGAACGATAGTGTAATAGGGGACAGACCCCTTTTTTTGTCCCATTGAAACGAGCGATTACGAATCACTCGAAACAGGGGCATTATGGAGGTTTTAAATGGCGAATATGATGACTCAGGTATCACTGGTCAGCACAAACGACCGCCAAAAAGGCGTTTCATCTTCGATCAATTCACTGGGAATAAACCCGGTAAAAAACAAAGACGTTCTGATCAAACCCAATTTCAATACGGCGGATACTACCCCCGGGTCAACCCACAATGACACCCTTGTTGCACTGGTGCAGGAAATCTGGGGGATGGGCGCGAGTTCCGTCAGTGTGGGAGAACGCAGTTACCCGCCCACCCGGGGCGTTATGGAAGCAAAAGGTATTCTTCCCCTTTTGGAAAAACTGGATGTTAAAGTTATCGATTTTGATGATTTGAACGCCAAAGACTGGTTGGCGTTTAAGCCTGAGGGTTCTCATTGGCAAAACGGTTTTCGCATTGCCCGTCCCATCATGGAGTCCGAATGTCTGATTTCCACAGGGTGTCTCAAAACACATCAGTTCGGCGGTGTTTTTACCATGTCCCTAAAGCTCCACGTTGGCGTCGTTCCCACAACCCGGCATGGTTACGGCTACATGGCGGAACTGCACGGCTCACCGCACCAGTGCAAGCTGATTGCGGAAATAAACCAGCCTTTTAAACCCGATTTAATTGTGCTGGACGGCATTGATGCATTTGTAGACGGAGGACCGGCAACCGGCACAGTTGCAAAAGGCGATGTTTTCATAGCATCAACGGATCGAGTGGCAATTGATGCAGTTGGCGTCGCCATTCTGAAATTTTTGGGCAGCAATAGACAGATTATGGACAGGAAAATTTTTCACCAGGAGCAAATTGCCAGAGCTGCTGAAATTGGTTTAGGGGTATCATCGCCTGAAAACATCAATATAATCTCAGCCGATGATGAGAGCATCGACTATCGAAATGGAATTGCCGATATCTTAATGGAAAGTGGAACGTAGACCCCTTGAATTGATTGAATTTTTCCGACCCCAATCCCCGGAATTCCCTGGGTGGTTTCTATTTTGTCCAATTTTCGATTTTTAAATTCTTAACGCGTTTGAATTCCTTTTCATTGTTGGTAATAAGGACGAAATTTCCGCTCAGGGCATGCGCTGCAATCTGCAGATCGAGTGGACCGATAGTCTCCCCGCGCTTCTCTAATTGATGACGAATATCTCCATACATATTGGCGGCAATTTCATCGTATGGAATAATTTCAAATGGGGCGAGAAACTCTTCGAGGCGCTGTTTATTTAACCTGCGATTTTTACTTTTGACAACGCCATACTGTAATTCCGAAACCGTGATTGTTGACACGCAGATTTCATCTACATCAAACTGTTTGAATTTATGAATAACCGCTATCGGTCGCTTATTCATTATGTAAATGCAAATATTGGTATCAATTAAATATTTCATCCAGGCTCTCTCTCTCCTGTTGCAGTTCCGGCTGATTTCTTTCCGTCATAAACGGCGTTTCATATTTCATTAGGTTCCCTTCCCAAAGATCCCAGATCGATTGATTCTTAGGGAGTAGCAGTACCCCACCAGCCATTTTCTTTATATAGACCGCATTTCCCTCAAACCGATAGGCTTTTGGCAAGCGAACCGCTTGACTTCGCCCATTTACAAATAGTTTGGCTGTTTCCATAATTGCCTCCGTTTGGCTGTTGATGTATATCAAAAGATATATACTTCCCGCATTGGATGTCAAGGTATATATTGGGATATCAGGACCCTTGCGGTCAGCCCTTCCGCGATACTGAACAGCAATGCCGCCGGAACAATACGACCCCCGCCGGGGCCGTGTTGTCGGGCATAATGGGTATTGGTGAAGAGCACTTCCACCATACCGGTGTTGCCGATAAAGTTCACCAGATCTGTTTCCGTAATGGTTCGCCCGACCGTTTTGAATTTAAACCCCACGGGCATGTCTTCCCAGCATCGTCCAAGGCCGATGGTTTCCATGATTCTCCCTGATTTAAACGGTTTGATGGCTTTTTTATCCGGTGATCGCTTTTGCAAGATTTGCAGCGAGTTCAGCGCCTTCATCACCAATGGCATCGGGTGTTGTGCAAAAAGGCAGGATGAAATTGCCTTTTGATGCCACCTTGCCGTAGGCGGTAATGCCGGCAAAAATGCCTTGGATGGCATCACAGTTTTGTTCAATTGGACCGGCACAGGTCACCAGCAGGGCAACCGGTTTGCCGTTGATAAGGGAGTCGTGTTCAGGGGTGCCGTAACCGGATACCAGACAAACGTGCCGGTCTATAAGGGGTTTTATCTGAGAAGAAAAGCTCCAGCAATAGAGCGGTGACGCATACACAATCGCATCGGCTTGGATCATTTTCTCAAATATGATCAATGCATCATCTTTTTGAACGCATCCGGGCTCATCCTTTTTTTCCTGGCACTTATAGCATCCAAGGCAGCCGCCCACCTTGTACTGGGTGATGTGAATCCGTTCAACTTCATGGTTTTCTCCCACTTTCTCTTCAAACATCGAGAGTACTTTAGCGGTATTTCCGCTTTTTTTCGGGCTTCCCAAAATGGTGATGATTTTCATGCCAATTCTCCTTTTCAATTTTAAAACCATATTCTTTTCAGCGAAGAGCTCTTGATGTTGGGAAGGTAACACAATTAGGGAAGGAAGTTAATACTGAAAGCGGGAAGGGGATGGGAACGATAAACCGGTACCGGACACGAGATTCAGAATACTAACCCAATTTTGCCTTGACATAGGTGACCACCTGGTCAACAATGCACGCTTCGTTTTCAATTAACAAAATTTTCTTGGGAAAGATTGAGGGGGGGAGCATGGGATTTCCAGATTTCAGTATTGTTTATAGGTCGTTAGCCTTGGCAGGGCTTTTTGTTTGCCTGGCTGTGGGGCCCGCATGGGCGGAAACGAAACTTCGGGTGGGGGCTCTCCGGTTGACGTCATCCGCGCCCCTGTTTATTGCCGCGGAGAAAGGATATTTCGCCGATGAAGGCCTGAATGTGGAATTGAAATTCATGAGATCGGCTCAACCAGTGGCCATGGCCCTGGCAGCCGGCGATGTTGATGTGGGGGCCACCGGGTTGACCGCCGGCCTTTACAATGCGGCGGCCAACGGCTTGAAGGTCAGTATCGTTGCGGACAAGGGCCGCGTCTGGCCGGGGTACAGGCTGGTGGGACTCATGGTGAGCAATGATGCCTGGGAGAAGGGGATAAGGACCCTGGCCGATCTCAAAGGAAATCGGGTGGGTATCACCCAGATAGGATCGACCTTTCACTACATGCTGGGCAATATCCTGACGAAAAACGGCATGAATCTCAAAGATGTGAAACCAACCCCCTTAGGCGGCGTCAAAAGCATGATGGATGCGGTGGCCGCCAATCGCATCGAAACCGCTTTCATGGTGCAGCCCTTCTGTACGGTGATGGAAAAAAAGAAAATTGGGCATGTGATGCTGTGGGCCGGTGATGAGATGCGTTACCAGATTGCCGCTATCTTTTTTTCCCAAAAACTGAGTGAAAATGAAGGTCTTAGCCTGAAATTTCTGCGGGCCTATATTCGGGCCTGCCGGTTCTATTACGACAACTGCCTGACCCAAAAAGATGGACTTCCGGTGAAAGGACCGGGTTTCGATGAGGTCATCGGGTATATTGCCAAATACACATCTCGAAAACCGTCGTTGATCGCTCTCGGGCTGAATTATAATGATCGCGACGGCAAGCTCTTTGCCGAAGATATTCAGCGGCAGATCGACTGGTATCATAGCCATAAAATGGTTGGAAAAAGACTGGATGCGAAACAAATCGTCAATATGAAAATCTGGCAAAAAGCCCTCGACAGTCTTGACAAGAAGTGATGAGAGCCGTCATCAACAACATCTGCAAAAGCTTTAAAAATCCGGACGGAACGGTTTTTAACGCCCTTCAAAGCATCAGTCTGACCATTTCAGAAGGGGAGTTCGTGGCGGTGGTGGGCCGGTCCGGATGCGGGAAATCGACCCTGCTCAACATTGTGGCCGGTCTTCTGTCCGCCACTGAAGGGGAGGTGGTTTTTGAGGATCTTTCGGCCGATGATCGACCCCTTACCTCAATGGTGTTTCAGGATCTGGCCCTCTTCCCCTGGCGGAGTGTCCAAAAGAATATCACCTATGGTTTGGAAGAGCAGGGGGCCTCTTCCGGAACACGGGATGCCCGGGCCACGGAATTGATTGAACTGGTGGGGCTTGCGGGGTTTGAAAAACATTATCCACACCAGCTTTCCGGTGGCATGAAACAGCGAGCGGCCATTGCCCGGGCCCTGGCGGTGAATCCTGAACTGCTGCTCATGGATGAGCCCTTCTCCGCCCTGGATGCGCAGATCCGCATGGACATGCAGGTTGAACTCTCCCGAATCTATGAGACCACCGGTCAGAGTTTTTTGTATATCACCCATTACATTCCCGAAGCCGTGTTCCTGGCGGACCGGGTGGTGATTATGGGGGAGCGACCCGGCCGGATCCAGTCCATTGTCTCCATTGATCTGCCCCGTCCCCGGGAAGAAAAGGTCAAAGTATCTCCGGATTTTGTGGGTTACCTGGACCGAATATGGAGTGAGGTTCGCGGGAAACCCCGGGAAATCGGGGTGGAGCGATGACCCTGAATCGAAGAGTCGTCAGAGACAAAACGGGTTTTCTCATCCGGCGTCAAAATCCATATGTGATCTGGGGTTCGGTTATTCTTGTCTTAGGGCTCTGGGAAGGCTTGGGTTATTCAGGTCTGGTGCCGCCGCTTTTCCTCCCCCGCTTTTCAGCGGTTCTAGCCTCGGGATACGAGATGGTAGCGAGCGGTGAAATCTTTTCCCATCTGTTCGCCAGTCTGTGGCGTATCGGGTGGGGGTTTTTTTTGGGGGCCGGCGCGGGAATCCTCACCGGTGTTGTGGTCGGATATTTCCAATTGGCCGATGATGCGGCGCGGCCCCTGGTGGCGGCCACCTATCCCATTCCGAAGATTGCCATCCTGCCGCTGTTGATTCTCTGGCTGGGAATTGGTGAAGGTTCGAAGGTTGCAGTGATTACCCTTGGGGTTTTTTTTCCGGTGGTGATCAACGTGCGGGCCGGTGTCAGAAATGTGGACCCGCTACTGATCAAAGCGGCCCTTTCCTTAGGTTCCGGCCCTTTCAACGTGATCCGAAAAGTCATTCTGCCCATGACGCTTCCCATGATTTTCGCCGGCCTTAAACTGGGTGTGGGCATAGCGCTTCTGCTGGTGGTGACGGCCGAAATGATTGCCGCAGATAAAGGGGTCGGGTTCCTGATATTATCCTCCGCGGACCTCATGCAGACCACCCGACTGTTGTTCGGTATCATGGTTTTATCGGCCATGGGCGTTTCCTTTGCGTGGATCTTAGAAAAGCTGGAACGGTTACTGATTCCATGGCGTGAATAATATCACAAACTTATTATTGACATGTATTTGAGAACATGCTAGTTGACACTTGGTCTATAGGCGCGGGTGGTGTGTGCCCCCATCTTGTGTCTGTTTGGAACCCGATGGTCTGCATATGAATGCAGCCATGATGTTGAAGCGTGATGTTTTTTTGTAAACCCATTCATTTGAAATTTAGGAGGCTATGTAATGATTAAACCCCATGGATCCGATACTCTAAACCCCCTGTACGTAGAAGATGATGCCAAACGTGCCGAGCTGATCAAGGAAGCCGCAGGGTTGCCCTCAATCGTCATCAGTTCTGCTGCCGCGGGTAATGCCGTGATGCTGGGCTCCGGATACTTTAATCCGCTGACCGGTTTCATGAACAAAGCCGACGCTCTGGCCGTGGCCAAGGACATGCACATGGCAAACGGCTTTTTCTGGCCCACCCCGGTGCTGAGCATGGTTGAAGATGCCAGTGCAATCAAGGACGCCAAGCGCATCGCCCTTCTGGACCCCAATGTGGAAGGCAATCCCGTGATCGCCATTCAGGATGTGGAAGCCATCGAAGAATATACCGATGCAGAGATGAAAGAGATGACCGAGAGCATTTTCCGCACGCTCGACATGGATCATCCCGGCGTCAACGCCTTTAACACGGTCGGTAAAATCGGCATTTCCGGTCCCATCCAGGTGCTCAACTACTCCTACTTTGATAAAGAATTCCCCGAAACTTTCAGGACCGCCACACAGATCCGCGACGAAATCGGTAAGCTGGGTTGGGAAACGGTCGTGGCTTTTCAGACCCGTAACCCCATGCATCGCGCCCATGAGGGCCTGACCAAGATGGCCATGGAAGCGGTAAACGCTGATGGCGCCGTTATCCACATGCTGCTGGGTAAACTGAAAAAGGGCGATATTCCTGCCGACATTCGCGACGCCGCCATCCGTAAGATGGTTGAGTTGTACTTCAAGCCCAACACTTGCATGATTACGGGATACGGTTTTGATATGCTCTACGCCGGACCCAAAGAAGCCGTGCTCCATGCGGTCTTCCGCCAGAACATGGGCTGCACCCATCTGATCGTGGGTCGTGATCATGCCGGTGTGGGTGACTATTACGGTGGTTTTGACGCTCAGACCATTTTTGACGACATCACCAAAGACGATCTGTTGATCGATATTTACCGCGGCGACCATACCGCCTACTCCAAGAAATTGGGCAAGGTCATCATGATGGGTAGCGTGACCGATCACACCAAGGATGACTGGGTCTTCCTGTCAGGTACCAAGGTTCGCGAGATGCTGGCTGCCGGTGAGGATCTGCCGCCAGAATTTGCACGTCCGGAAGTGGCCAAGATTCTGATGGGTTACTATCAGTCTGAAGCTGCCAAGTAGTTCTGATCCATAGGGATCTGATGTAAACCAAAAAAAGCGCCCGCCTGGTTTCAGGGGGGCGCTTTTTTTCGCTATATAATTCTAAATTACTTCTTTGACCCGACCCACCTGACCATCCTCGAGTCGTACCTTAATGCCGTGAGGATGGGTGGGGGAACGGGTCAGGATGTCTTTTACGATCCCCACCGTTCGTTTGCCCGAGCGCTGGTCCGCTTTCTTGACGATGGAAATTTTCGCCCCCCGCTTGATGTCTTTCCTTTTTTGGCCGTCCATTTTTTCTTAGCCCCCCGTTTTTTACCGGATCTGCTCGATTTTTCGGCCTTTTTTTCCGCATAGCCCATGGAAACCCTTTTGCCGTCCAGACTGGCCCCTTTCATGGATTTCATGACGTGCGGCGCGGAATCGGCGTCCACTTCCAAGAAAGAGAATTCTCTCATCACCTCTATTTTTCCAATTTGATTGGAACGGATGCCGGATCTGTCGCACACCAGTCGCGTGATGGCTCCTTTTTGAATATCGTCCAGCTGTCCCATATTGAGGAACAGCTTCCGGATCTGAGCCGGCTTTTCCGAAAAACCCTTTGAGGCTTTCTTATTAACGGCAGCTCTTTTTCCCTTTGATCCCTTCTTTTGAAAGGCCTTCTTCTGAGGGGTGCGGGCGTTGATATCTCCGGAATCTTTGTAGTAGTCCAGAAACCGGTTGAATTCGATGGATACAAAATGCTGAATCAATTCTTCTTTTGATAGCGCCGCCAGTGTATCATATACGGGGGGAAGAAAAGCGGCGATTTCCTCATGATTGACGTCGGTTGCCACCAGCCTTTCCACCATGCCGAAAAGTTGTTTTTCGCAGATCGCTCTACCGCTGGGGACTTTCTCGTGTTGAAACCGGACACCGGTCACCTGTTCCACATAAGCCAGTTTTCGATTTTCTCGGGTATTCATGAGAACAATGGAAGTGCCTGATTTTCCGGCCCTTGCGGTTCGGCCGCTTCGGTGCGTGTAGGCGCCCGGCTCATCGGGGAGATTGTACTGGATCACGTGGCTGATATCATCCACATCCAGGCCGCGCGCTGCCACGTCCGTGGCCACGAGAATCTGCAGGCTCTTTTCCCTGAACCGCCGCATGACGTAATCCCGTTGGGTCTGGGACAGTTCACCGTGCAGGCTTTCCGCATTATACCCGTCCTTGATCAGTTTTTCGGCCACAGCTTGGGTTTCTCTACGGGTTCTGCAGAAAACCAGGCTGAAAATGTTGGGATGGTAGTCGATGATCCGTTTGAGGGCCGGATACCGGTCCTTTTCCATCACCACATATTTGAAGTGGGAGATGTTTCCGGCACCGCTGTTTTTTCGTCCGATGGTGATTTCCACCTGGTCTTTCATGTAATTTTGGGAAATCCTGGCTACCGGTGCCGTCATGGTGGCGGAAAAAAGCCAGGTTCTTTTTTCTAAAGGGGTTTTGGCGAGGATTTCGTTCAGGTCTTCAAGGAACCCCATGGTAAGCATTTCATCGGCTTCATCCAGAACCACATAGTCCACGTGCTTCAGGTGGACGATGCCTCTTTTAATCAGGTCCAGGAGCCTACCCGGAGTGGCCGCAATAATCTGAGCGCCTTTTTTGATTTGCCGGATCTGCGGTTCCATGCCGGCGCCCCCGTAGATGGCGACAATTTTGGCGTTCTTGATGTATCGGCTGAACCGGACCAAATCCTTTGAGATCTGCACGCACAATTCACGGGTGGGACAAAGGATCAAACCCTGAACCTGTGACCTTGAAAAATCGATTAACTGGAGCAGAGGCAAACCGTATGCCGCTGTTTTCCCGGTTCCCGTCTGCGCCAGACCCACCAGATCCCGGTGACCTTCAATAATGGCCGGGATGGCCTTTTCCTGTATGGGCGTGGGTTCTTTAAAACCCAATTTGTTAACTGCTCTGATGAGATGTGGCTCTAAACCTAATGTTTCGAAATCCATATAATATAACGTTCAACCTTTCGTTCCATCTTGTCATTAAATTTGAAAACTTTTTAATCTACAACATGTTTGATAAAAATCAATAATAATTTCAAATTCAAGATAATTTTACAATAATTGTCGATTAAAATTGACGAGATGGCTTCTTTTTACTTCTTGACTCATCCCCCCCATTCTCATAAACTCCTGACCATTAAATGCATGTCTATTTTTTTTCAATCCCTTCCGAAAAGGAGATGACTGAGATGCTGCAGAACAAGGTAGGATACGATATTATCCAGAAAATCGGTGGTGTATCAAAAATCGAAGAGGCTATGGGGATTTTTGAAAAGTGCATGGATGCGGTCAATCTGGCCAAGATTCAGAAAATTAAGAATGCTGACGCCCTTTTGAAGATCGCCAACGCCATTATCATGTGCAAGCCCGATGATATTTTCGTGAATACCGGCTCCGATGAAGATGTTCAAGAGGTCAGGCAGATGTCTCTCAAAAAGGGCGAAGAAGCCGTGCTGGCCATGGAAGATCACACCATTCATTTTGATCTGGCGGCCGAACAGGGCCGGATTATCGATCGTACTTTTTATATTGCCAACCCGGATGAAGAGATCAGCTCCCTGGCTAACCGAATGGATCGGGATGATGCGCTAAAAGTGGTTCAGGATACCATGAGCGGCATCATGAAGAACAAGATCATGGTGATCGGCTTTTACAATCGAGGCCCCGTGGGTTCCAAGGGTTCCAATCCAGCCATTGAAGTCACCAGTTCTATGTATGTGTCCCACAGCGCCGAACTCCTTTACCGGAATGTTTTTAATCACTTTGATGCGGAAGTGGAGCGGCGTGGCCATTTCTATGCCAATATTCACAGCGAAGGCCTGAATCGAACCGAAGACCTGCCCAATGCCCGTGTCTTCATGGATCGAAGTTTCCAGACCACCTACAGTATGAACTGCACCTATGCCGGCAACACCCTGCTGCTGAAAAAAGGGAATCACCGTTTTTCCGTGGACAGGGCTGTTTATACCAACCGGGGTAATGAACTGGCGGAACACATGTTCATCACGGGAATCGACGGTCCCGATAAAAAACGGGTGACCTGGTTTGCGGGCGCAGCCCCCAGCGGTTGCGGCAAGACCACTACCGCCATGGCCGGCGCCCACTTTCTGGGGGATGATCTGGCACAGATGTGGATTGAAGATGACGGCACTGTTCGATCCATTAACCCGGAAGCGGGCATCTTCGGGATTGTGGAAGATGTGAACCGGGAGGGGGATCCGCTTTTGATGGATTGCCTCCGAAAGCCCGGCACCGAAGTGATCTGGTCAAATGTTTTGATTGATGACGACAAGGTCCCCCACTGGGTGGGCAACGGCGAGACACCGCCCAAAAAGGGATTCAACTTCCAGGGACCGTGGGAAGAGGGGATGGTGGACGAAAACGGCAAGCCGGTGCCCATGAGCCACCCCAATTCAAGATGTACCCTGAAGGCGACGGCACTGGCCAATTGCTCGGAGCGATTTGAAGACCCGACAGGCGCGGAGACCAGCGTGTTTACCTACAGCGGCCGGGACAGCGACACCATGCCGCCGGTCTGGCTGGCCGTCACACCGGATCATGGGGTGGTCATCGGCGCGTCCATTGTATCCGCGGCAACGGCTACGGAAGTGGGGGCCACGGGCGTAAAGCGCGCTCCCTGGGCCAATGCCCCCTTTATCCCGGGTGCTCTTGCGGACTATATGGATGCGCAGTTCAAATTCTTCAACAGCAAAAAGATTGACGACCGGAAACGACCCGTACTCGCCGGTCTCAACTATTTCCTGACCCATGAGGCCCGGGGGGGGGAGTCCAAGAAACTGCTGGGTGAAAAGCGGGACGTGAAAGTATGGCTGGGCTGGCTGGAGAGACGCTTTCACGGTGACGTGGAGGCCATTTTGACCCCCGTGGGCTATCTCCCCAAATATGAGGATTTGAAAAAGCTGTTCAAGGATATTATTGATAAAGAATATCCTGAAGACCTTTACGTTAAACAATTCTCCCTCTACATTGACAACATCGTCGCCCGCATTGATCTTCAGAAAGAGGCTTACGGAAAAGAGAGCAATGTCCCGGCACGCCTTTTTGAAATCCTGGATGAGCAAAGAGAAGGACTGATGGCGCTCAGGGAAAAATTCGGTTCCATTGTCGCCCCTGCCCAACTCATGGCATAAGGAAGTCATGATGAACAAAACCGAGTTTCACCCCATCAAACGGGATACCAAGGGCAACAGGACTGGCTGGGTGGTATCCCCCGATGGCGCTCGGATTTACGTGGAAACGGCCGGAAGCGGCACCCCCATTCTGTTGGTGCATGGCTGGACCATGAGCGGTAGATTCTGGCTTCACCAAATGGCCGGGTTGTCTGACAGGTTCCAGGTGGTGACCATGGATCTGCGGGCTCACGGCAATTCCTCAAAAACCCTTGAAGGCCATACCATGGGCGGCTACTCGGAGGATATTCATGCGGTCATCTCTGCCCTGAACCTTGAGAAAGTTGTCCTGGTGGGGTGGTCTCTGGGAGGGCCCGTGGTTCTGGAATACTGGCACCGCTTCGGGGACAAAAAGCTTTCCGCTCTGGTCCTGGTGGAAATGACACCGTTTCCGTTTTCGCCCGAAAAATGGAATACGCACGCCTTGAAAGGGTATAATTTTGATGGGATGCATTCTTCGTTTCGCGCCATTGAGGAAGACAGAAATGCTTTTGGGAAACGGTTTATTCACAACATGTTCAAGAAGGGTCTTGCGCCCCCTGAAACCCATGACTGGATGTTCCATGAACATATGAAAACCCCGGCACCTGTGGCCATGGCGGTTTACTCCGATTACCTGATGGGAGACTACACAGGCGTGCTTAAAGATGTTTCCGTCCCCTCCCTGACCATTTACGGGGATTCAAAATATCTTTGTTTCGGTTCCGAAACCGGTCGGTATGTGGCGGATCAGATTCCCGATTGCCGGCTTGAGGTTCTGGATCAGAGCGGCCACATGCCTTTTTACGAACAGCCGGAAAAGTTCAACAACATCCTTGCCGATCTGGTTTCACGCTGCAACTAAACGCTGCAACCTGTGTCTGATCGCCGTGCGGATCAGATAAAACTTCTTTCAGTGCCCTCAAGTTCCAGGGGGTGGACATGGCTCACGCATCCCGAAAACTCGCCTGCTTCAAACATGGGAATCATGGTAACCAGATCCCTTCGACCCGTGATCGTTGAAACGTAATGGTGGGGTTCAAGACGGCCATTCCTGAAATCCTTGAAGATAACGGCGATTTTTTCGTTTGATGTATCCTTGTGGCATTCCCGGAAATTTACACCAACCTCCCTGGGTGCTTTTGACGGCCGTTTCTTGGCGACGGCGTTGGCATAGAGGATTTTGCCGTCCGCATCCACACAGGTTACCGCGATCTTCATATGATCCAGGATACTCTCAAAGAGCTGCTTTTTTTCCGTACTTGAATGGTCCATTTTTTCTCCTTAGAAATTGGAAAGATTCCCTAATCTTGCAATACGTAGCTTTCCGTGTCAATACTTCCTGCTACGCATATGCCCAAAGCTCTCAATGACAACCAACAGCAGCCCGAACCACACCAGCGAAAAGGTGATCAGTCTCCCCGGCGGGAAACCTTCCTTATAAATCCAGTAGCCCAATATCCCCATCATCGTGGGGGCGATGTACTGCATCATGCCCACGATGGAATAGTTGAGTTTTTTGGTGGCGCTGATAAACCAGATGAGCGGCAGGGTGGTGACGAGCCCTGCCGACAAGAGTAAACAGGTGGTTAAAGAACCATGGTTTAAAAATGCAAGGCGTTCGTTTCGGCTCAGGTAGAGCAGGTAAGCGGCCGCAAATGGTAGCAACAACAGCGTTTCAATGAGCAACCCTTCACTGCCACCGATATTGGCCTTTTTCCGGATCAAACCGTAGATCCCGAATGTGCCGGCCATAATCATGGCCAGTGTGGGGAATTGACCGAACCGGAAAATTTCCTGGGTCACGCCGATGGTTGCCAGCAATACGGCAAACAGTTGAATCCTAGAGAGTTTTTCCTTTAGAATAATGGCGGCAAGGGCTACATTAACCAACGGGTTTATGAAATACCCAAGGCTGGCTTCAAGGACTTTTCCATTTGAAACGGCATATATGTAAGTCAGCCAGTTGATCGACAGCAAGATGGCGCCAACACCCAATGTCCACCCGTGTCGTCTGAGTTGTGAAATGGCGTTTTTAAAGAACTTTCGGTTGATGATCAGCAGCAATGCCGCCAGGATGAAGGTAGACCAGATGATGCGATGGGATACAATTTCAAGGGGTGATACCGCCGACATGGCTTTGAAATAAAACGGGGTCAGCCCCCAGAAAACGAATGCTGCCGCCGCCAGCAGAAGACCTGCTCTCTGATTCCCATCCATCTATTGTAACGTTTCCATCCTTTTCTTCATTGATGCAGCTCCTGAAACGCTATGACTTGTGCTCGTAAAGGTGCACATCCCGCTGGGGGTAGGGCATGCCGATGCTTTCGGCGTCAAACTGCTTTTTTACGGCCTCGGTGGTATCGAAGAAAACCCCCCAGTAGTCGCTCGATTTTGTCCAGACCCTCACCGTGAAGTTCACGCTGCTGTCGGCCAGGTCGCCCACAGCCACCATAGGGACCTGATCTTTGAGCACCCGTTTGTCCTGGTCAATGATTTTTAGAATAACGGCGCGCGCCTTATCGATATCGTCATCATAGCCGATGCCGAATGACATATCAACACGGCGGGTTCCCTTGGTTGAGTAATTGATGATATTGTTGTCGAGCATCCTGGCGTTGGGGACAATAATGGTTTTGTTGTCCGCGCTTTTGAGCTTTGTGGTGAAAATTTGAATTTCCTCCACCGTTCCCGAAGTTCCCCCGCCTTCGATTAAGTCCCCCACCTTGAAGGGGCGGAAAATAATCATCATGACGCCTGCGGCAAAGTTGGACAGCGACCCTTTCAGCGCCAGACCAATGGCCAGGGCCGAGGCGCCCATGATGGCAATGATCGAAGTGGTCTCAATACCCAATTTGGCGAGGGCTGCAATGATCACAAAAGCCAGCATGGCCACATATGACAAATTGCATACAAATGAAATGAGCGTCTGATCCACCTTGCTTCGTGTCATGATGCGACGAATCAGGTTTCGAATGCCTTTTGCAACCCACCGACCGATCACAAATATGGCCAGAGCCGCAATAATGCGAATACCGTAAATAGCGAGAATCCCCTTGATCTGAGTCAGAATCTCTTCCATGATTTTTTCCTCCCTGATTTGTAGCTTTTTAACTGAGTAATAACGTATACATGAAATTCGGAAAAAAATCGCAGAAAAAATACGGTAATTTTAAAATTCTATGGGGAAGTGTTTATTCATTATGAAACCATCACAGCGCAACCTTTCGGAAATCGAAAACACTCTTTATCACCTGAACTACAAATGGAATCTTCAGGCTCTTGCCCTCTGGAAGGGAGACAAAATTCCTTTTAAGGCCTATGAACTGTATGAAGGATATGATGACTTTATCAGCCTGAACACCCTCTCGCAGATTGACCGTTTTGATGCGACATCAGAAACTCTCAGAATGCGGTTTGCATTGATTGATCACTACGTGCAGCGGGCGCTGCTGCCCCACGAAAACGAATTGCGCACCTGGATGAGGGGCGCGGCCGCACACGTGGATGGAGAAAAAATCTACTTCAGGGAAATTATTCCCTGGTGTCAGAAATTCAGTAATTATGAAAAGCGGCAGATGCTGCAGAAAGAAACCGGTCCCCTTTGCAAATTTTTAAAGCCCTTTGCTTTGAATCACTGGAAGATCCTGCTGGAAATTCTCAGGGATGATCTGGGTTATGAAAACTACGTGGAATACTGCGGTGAAAAAAAAGATATCGATTACAAATTTTATTACAATCTGTTGAAAGAACTTCTTCAAGCAACGGATGAACTCTATTTTGCGGCCATGGAGCGGTGGTGCCGGGAACGATTTTCTCGACCCCTTTCCGATCTAACGCGATTTGACGCCATCAATCTGTTAAGCCTGCGACAATTCGATGCGCTGTTCCCCGGAAAGGCATTGGATGCCTTGACCCCGTTTTTTAAAAACTGGGCCATTGATCCTGAAAAAACGCCCGGGCTTAATCTCGAACTGGGCCGCGAAGAGGGGAAAAACGCTCAGGCCATCTGCCTGATGTTGCAGGTGCCGGAAGAGGTTTATGTCCTGATGCGTCCGGAAGGGGGATGGGGCGACCTGGAGACCCTGTGGCATGAATTGGGCCATGGGCTCTCGGCGGTTTTTACCTCAAAGGATCTCTCCATGGTGACGCGGGATATGGGGACCTCCTTTGCCCTGTCCGAGGCTTATGCCTTCCTGAATCAGAACATTGTTCTTTCACGTCCTTTTCTGGAAGAATCCCTGGGCCTTTCCCCCCAGGATTCAAAAACGCTGTCCTATCATAAGACGCTCAAGGATCTTTGCATGTTCAGACGTTACGCATCTAAATTTATTGCGGAATATGACATGTTCACGGGGGGAGATCTTGCAAATGGGGAACCCTACGCCCGGATCATGAGACAACATACCGGTTTTTACTATCAGCCCGAAAGTCATCTGTTTGACCTGGTGCCCGAGCTGTACTGTCTGGATTATGTTTTGGGCTGGATGGCTGAAACCGTTATGGAAAATCAGCTGGCATCGCGACTGGGAACCCATTGGATGTTTGAACCTGAGACGGGCCGGATTCTAAAGGGCTGGTGGGCTCAGGGAAATCAATATGACCTGCCGCGGTTTCTGGCACATAACGGTTTGGGTGAAATGAGTGCCGAGGCCATGGTGAGCCGTTGGGAAAAAGGATTGAAATAGTCCTTCCGCCTTTCAAATCCGTGTAATTTAGAATCCATCAAAAAAACCTTGACAATCAAAACGGCACCCGTTACACATGCTAAACGGTCGGTATGTATTTGAGAAAAAATAATGCATGGAGGATTCATCATGCCGAAAAAGGTATTTCTTGTAAGCGCGGTACGGACACCCATCGGTGTTTTTGGCGGAGCAATGCGGACGGTCAAGCCATTGGATTTGGCCCAGGTAGTCATTTTGGATGCCCTTTCTCGCGCAGAGCTGCAAAAGGATCAGGTGGATCAGGTGATCATGGGAAGCTGCCTGGCGCCTCTGGAGCAAAACGTGGCAAGGGTGGCATCACTTTTGGCGGGGCTTCCCTATGAAATTCCGGGGTATACCATCAACTGCGCATGTTCCTCCGCCATGCAGGGGACCATTCTCGGGGCCATGACCATCCTTCAGGGCATGGCGGATGTAGTGATTGCGGGAGGTGTCGAATCCATGTCCAACGCCCCCTATATTATGGACAGCGCACGATGGGGGCAGCGGTTAAGACACATGGAAACCATCGATCTTTTATGGAAAGCCATGCAGGAATACCCGGTCGGAGGCGGCATGGGGATCGCGGCCGAACGGCTGGCGGAGAAATATAATCTGAGCCGCCATGATCAGGATGAACTGGCCGCCTACAGCCATGAAAGGGCCGTCCGAGCCATAGATGAAGAGCGCTTTTTAAGGGAAATCGTACCGGTTGAAGTTCCAAGGGGAAAGAAACCCCCTAAAGTCGTGGATACCGATGAAAACCCCCGGCGGGACATCAGCATAGAAAAACTGGCCAAACTGAAGCCCGCTTTTCAAAAGGGCGGGTCGGTTACTGCGGGAAATGCCTCCAGCCTCAATGACGGGGCGGCAGCCCTTGTGCTGGCTTCCGAGGAGAAAGTGAAGGCGTTGGGCCTGAAACCCCTGGCCGAAATCAAAGCTTTCAGCACCAAGGCGGTGGATCCCCATTATGTGGGCATCGCCTCCGTGCCTGCCATCAAAGATGTTCTGGGACAGACCGGACTGGGGTTGGGCGACGTGGATCTCTTCGAAGTCAATGAAGCGTTTGCCTCCTATTACCTGGCCTGTGAAAAAGAGCTGGGGCTGGACAGGGAGAAAACCAATGTTAACGGCAGCGGCATCTCCCTTGGCCATCCGGTGGGTTGCACGGGGGCACGACTGATTGTGACACTCTATTATGAGCTGGAGCGGCAGGGCCTGCAGCTTGGGGTAGCCGGCCTCTGCGCGGGAGGAGGCGTTGGCACCGCCGTGATGTTGGAGCGATGCTAACGGTTAATAGCTAATGGCGGATTTTAGAATGGAGGTAGGGCGTGGACAAAATTAAAAACGTTACCGTGATCGGCGCGGGACTGATGGGAACGGGGATTGCCCAGGTGGCGGCTCAGGCCGGATTTGAGGTGACGGTTCGAGATGTGAGTGATGAGATGTTGGATGGCGCCCGCGGAAAAATCGAAAAGAATTTGGACCGGGCTGTGAGCAAGGGCAGACTGGAAGAGGCGGAAGTCCAAACCATCCTGGGGCGACTGCGGTTTACCACGGATTTGTCTGAAGCCCTGATGGATGCTCAGTATGTCATTGAGGCCGTGCCCGAAAACCTCGAACTCAAGCGGAAAATTTTCGCTGAAATTGACCGGTTGGCCCCTGACGAGGCTATTTTGGCCACCAATACATCGGAGCTGAGTATTGCTTCCATTGCCGGCGTCACCCACCGCCAGGATCGGGTCATCGGTACGCACTGGTTTTTTCCGCCCCAGATCATGAAGTTGATTGAGGTGGTGACGGCCGATGAGACGTCGCCTGCAACACTTGAAACAACCCTTGAGTTCTGTGCCGCTCTCGGCAAGGAGACGGTTGTCTGTAAAGACGCCCAGGGGTTTATCACCAGCCGGGCCATCAGCGCCATGATTGCCGAATGCCTGCGCATTCACGAGGAAGGGTTGGCGAGCATCGAAGACATTGACAAAGCCATGCGCTTAGGTTTCAATCATCCCATTGGGCCTTTCCAATTGATCGATATGTCCGGGGTGGACGTGGTTTTTCATGCGTTGGAAGGTCTGACCCGGGAATATGGTGAGCGATTCAAACCCTCCGGGAAAATGGGTGAACTGGTGGCGCAGAAAAATCTGGGGCAAAAGACGGGTGAAGGGTTTTACCGCCACCAACGGTAATCAGTGTTATAAACAGATTCTAAACGATCGGTATGTAAGAAATTCCCAATCTTGTGAAGGAAAAATACGGTTGTCGCCTTTAACCGCCAAAGCCATTCAAAGTAAAGAAACAGTGGGCCGTATCCTCACATCTACCACTCGCTTGTTTGTGGCCCATGGATACCATGGCACGTCCATTGCCGCCATCGCCAATGCCACCGGCCTTACCAAAGGGGCCATATATGCCCATTTTTCCAGCAAGGAAGAGTTGTTGCTGACCCTCATTAAAAAATTTGAGGTTGAATTTCTGGATCAACTCATCTCAGAGGTCCAGGATGTTAAAGGCAACGCCTTGGATAAACTCCACCATTATTTCAATTTTGCCGCAATTTTTGGCGAAAAAAACCGTGAACTCGGCCTGTTGGCCACGATCATTTCAGCGGAGTTTTCGGGAGCGGGTCATGATCAGTTTGATTCGGAATTCAGGCGTATCTATTTTAAATATGCCCGTTTTCTGCGCCGAATTGTGGAAGAGGGCAAGCTTCAGGGCCTCATTGACATCGATCTTGATACCCACACGGCGGCTTATACCATCATCGCCTTTCACGACGGGATTCTTCTGCAGTGGCAGCGCAGCAGGGATGTGCTTGAAGGGCCGGTTTTCGTTAAAACCTTCAGACAGCTTTTATTTCACGGCCTGGGGCTGAAAAACGGAGCACAGGATGCTTGAAGTCAATAACATCGAGGTGGTTTATAACGACGTGATCCTGGTGTTGAAGGGCATATCTCTGTCCGTGCCGAAAGGGGACATCGTGGCCCTTCTGGGGGCCAACGGCGCCGGGAAGACCACAACATTGAAGGCCATCACCGGCATTCTGAGGCTCCAGAATGGAGAACTGGAAGGCGGAATCATATCCTTCGAGGGAAAGGAGATCCAGGATGATGACCCGGATCGGATCGTCCGGAAAGGGATTTCCATGGTTCCCGAAGGTCGTCGCATCTTCTCCGATCTCTCCGTGGTGGAAAACCTTGTGGTGGGGGCTTTTACGCGGTCCGACCGCAGCCAGGTGGGAAAAGACCTGGAAATGGTCCTGAACTATTTCCCGGTTTTGAGAGAAAGGCGCAATCAGCGAGCGGTTTACCTGTCGGGAGGTGAGCAGCAGATGACTGCGGTGGGACGGGCGCTTATGAGCCAACCCCGTCTCATCATGCTGGATGAACCTTCCCTGGGTCTGGCGCCTCTGGTGGTGAGGAGCATTTTTGAAATATTGACACGCATAAACCGGGAACGGAATACCACCCTTTTGCTGGTGGAGCAGAACGCCAATCTGGCGCTCAATTTCGCCTCCCATGGATACATCATGGAAAACGGCCGCATTGTGCTGGACGGTCCCTGCGATAAGCTCAGAGAGAATGAGGACGTGCAGGAATTCTACCTGGGTGTAACCGACCAGAAGGATCGTAAAAACTACGCCCGGGTAAAACACTACAAACGACGAAAACGCTGGTTGTCCTGAGGGTATCAACATGGCCCAGTTGGAAATTAATGACGTCACTCTTCGGTTCGGAGGGATCACCGCGCTCTCTAATGTGACCTTTGATGTTGAGCGGGGTCATATTCATGCCCTGATCGGTCCCAACGGCGCCGGAAAGACATCTCTGTTCAATGTGATCAGCGGCATTTATCGACCCACATCCGGGCAGGCCTTGTTTGAGGGGCATGTTTTGAACAAAATGAAGCCCCATCGCATCGCGGGCTTAGGCGTGGCCCGCACCTTCCAGAATATCGAACTGTTTCAACACATGACCGTGATCGACAACCTGCTCCTGGGGCGGCACCTTCACATGCGAACGGGCATTCTGGCAGGCGCTCTATTCTACGGCCGCGCCTTGAGGGAAGAAACCGCGCATCGGCTGAAAGTGGAAGAGATTATCGATTTCCTGGAAATCGAAAAAGTCAGAAAAAAACCGGTGGGTTCTTTGCCTTACGGCATCCAGAAACGGGTCGAAATGGGCCGGGCCCTGGCCAACAATCCGGAGCTTCTGCTTCTAGATGAGCCGGTAGCCGGCATGAATGTGGAGGAAACCGAAGATATCGCCCGCTTCGTTCTGGATGTTAAAGAAGAACTGAACACGACCATTTTGATGGTTGAACACGACATGGGCGTGGTTATGGACATTGCAGACCGGGTAACGGTGATCGATTTCGGTGTGATGATTGCCGATGGAACGCCAGCCAAGGTTCAGGCGGATCCGAAAGTCATTGAAGCATACCTGGGGGAGGGCGACCCATAGTGATGAAGCAAGAAACAGCCGTCGATAAACTGACCATTCCCAAACTCCTCAGGCGGAATCGAATACGCCATGGAGACCGGACGGCCCTGCGCGAAAAGGACCTGGGCGTCTGGCAAAAGGTCAGTTGGAACCAGTATTTTGAACATGTGCGCAACTTCGCGCTGGGGCTCAAGGAACTGGGCCTTGAAGATGAGGGTGGCAAGGTTTCCATTTTGGGAGACAATTGCCGGGAATGGCTCTATGCGGACATCGCAGCCCAGGCCTGCCGTGCTATTTCCATCGGGGTTTACCCCACCAATGTGGCTGAGCAATGCCTCTATGTGCTGGAAAATTCGGATTCTTCCATGGTGGTTTGCAGAGATCAGGAACAGGTGGATAAAATTCTTGAGATCAAGGCCCGTCTCCCCCTTTTGAAACAAATTATCGTCATTGATATGAAAGGGTTGAGAAATTACAAAGACCCCATGATCATTAGTTTTGAGGAAGTGGAAAAGCTGGGAATCCTTCGGCACGGGAAAGACCGGGATAGCTTTGAGCGTATGGTGGAGGCTGTTGAGCCGGACGATGTGGGGGTGATGGTCTATACTTCCGGCACCACGGGTAAACCCAAAGGGGCCATGATTACCCATCGCAATATGGTGGCCATGATCCAGGGGCTCGACCAGGTGATTCCCTTTAACCAGAAAGACTCCCTGGTTTCGGCACTCCCTCTTTGTCACATTGCCGAGCGGAGTTTTTCCCTTATTTTTCCCATGTGGGCGGGGTGTACCGTGAATTTTGCCGAAAGCGTCGCCACCCTGCAGGAAGACCTGCGGGAAATTTCCCCCACGGTTTTTTTGTCGGTTCCCCGCATATGGGAAAAAATGCACTCCAACATCAATATCAAGATTAAAGACTCCATTTTCCTTAAGCGTTGGGTGTATAAGGCCGTGATGCCCATTGGGGAAAAAGTGGCAGCCCTTAAGCTAGCCGGGAACCCGGTTCCTTTTTTCTGGAGAAGCCTTTACCTGGTAGGATATCTGCTCCTTTTCAGGGCCTTGAAGAATTCCATGGGCCTGTTAAACGGACGCATTTTCGTGAGCGGCGCCGCCCCCATGTCCAATGAACTATTGCGTTTTTATCATGGCATCGGCGTATCGGTGCGGGAGTGTTTCGGGATGACCGAATGCGCGGGGATCAGCGTTATTCCCAGCGATCGTAACATTCGCCCAGGCGAAGTGGGCGAGGCGATTCCGGGGATTGAGGTCCAACTGGCCCATGACGGCGAGATCATGCTCCGGGGGGATTCCGTTTTCGAAGGTTACTATGGCGATCCCGAACAAACCGCTGACTCTCTTAAGGAGGAGGGTTGGCTTATGACCGGAGATGTGGGTGAATTCACGGATGGAGGACAGCTCAAAATCGTGGATCGCAAGAAAGACCTGATCATCAATGCTTACGGGAAAAACATCGCCCCCAGCGAAATTGAAAACAAACTGAAATTCAGCGCATTCATCAAGGAAGGCATTGTGGTGGGTGACGGCCGTCCATACCTCTCAGCCATGATTCAATTGGAACTGGACAATGTCTCCGACTGGGCACAGGAAAACCGCATTGCCTACACTACCTACAAGAGCCTGGCTGAAAACCCGGAGGTCAAAAAGCTCATTCAGGCGGAGGTGGATGCGGTCAATGAACAACTGGCGCGAGTGGAGAAAATCAGAAAATTTGCCATCCTCACCAAGGAGCTTGACCAGGATGACGACGAAGTGACGGCCACCATGAAGGTGCGCCGTTCCGCCGTGGAAAAGAAATTCAAACAGATCATTGATTTGTTGTATCAGGGATGAGGCATCCCATTTAAGGAGGCGTGCATGTATTTCCTGGAACTCGTCATAAGCGGAATAGCCGTGGGCAGCCTCTATGCGCTCATTGCCATGGGGTTTGTGCTCATTTACAAGGGGACCGGCGTCATCAATTTTGCCCAGGGAGAGGCGATCATGGTGGCGGCTTTTATCGGCTATTATCTGGTCACCCGCTTCGGCGTTCCTTTCTGGCTGGCCGTACCCCTCACCCTGATTGCGTCGGGCCTGCTGGGGGCGCTGACCGAACGGTTGGTGATTCGACCCATGTTGGGAGAACCGGTCTTTTCCGTGGTCATGGTGACCATCGGTCTCAGCATCTTCCTGCGTTCCATGGCCGGCATCGTCTTTGGACATCACAATTATGTTTTTCCCACTCCTTTTCCCGTGGAACCCCTCCATGTGGGGGGCATCGTGTTGAGCCACAATCATCTCTGGAGCATGATCATCTCTTTTTCACTCATGCTTCTCTTCTTCTTCTTTTTCAAGTTCGCCCGTCTGGGTCTGGGCATGAGAGCCACGGCCAATGATCAGGATACCGCCACCCTCATGGGGATCAACATAAAAAAGGTGTACGCATTGACCTGGGGTATCTCTTTCGTGGTGGCGGGGCTTGCCGGCGTGGGGCTGGCAAATGTCATGGTGCTTAATGTGGGCCTCGCTTTTGTGGCCATCAGCGCTTTTCCCGCCGTGATTCTGGGAGGGCTCGAGAGCATTCCCGGCGCCATTATCGGAGGGCTTACGATCGGCATCCTTGAAAACCTGGCCGGCGGATATCTGGACCAGATCGTGGGGGGCGGTGTCAAGGATGTGACCCCCTTTGCGGTGTTGTTTCTGGTATTGATGATCAGACCCTACGGGCTGTTCGGAACCAAAGAAGTGGAAAGGGTCTAAGGCGGCAAGCCGCAGTTTCAAGTTTTAGGTTTCAAGTTTTAGGTTTTTCAGTCAATGAACTTCTTGTTTTTTGTGACAGAAAACCAGGTGATAAGGTACTAACATTATGCCCATACGCAGCAAAACCTTTTGCGAGAGCTACCACGAAGACATTAAACTGCTGGATACCATCTGGAGCAAGTTCTGGATGGCCCTGTTTATCCTCGGCCTGCTCATCCTGCCGTATATTACGGATACCTATATTGTCTATATGGTTAATCTTTCCTGCATTGCCATAGTAGCCGCCGTTGGGCTCAATATCCTCACCGGTTTTACAGGCCAGATTTCCCTGGGT
>Ga0233437_1000711_pt1 | contig 71172 bp, 54 predicted proteins | sample SI_122_August201_FD_182714 | JGI IMG/M metagenome (GOLD analysis project Ga0233437, IMG submission 182714) | Seawater microbial communities from Saanich Inlet, British Columbia, Canada - SI_122_August2016_200_MG | ecosystem: Environmental > Aquatic > Marine > Inlet | place: Canada: British...
AGAATGATATTTCATGTAATTGAATTGGCAGACGGGTTTCATATCATGCCCATGGTGATCGGCATGCTGGCCTTTTCAGAGGTGCTCATCCAGCTCGAAAAGGAATTTATCAAATCCCTGGTTCGGAAATTCTCAAACATGATGGCCGATCCGGATAAAATATTGGGATCGGAAAACCCGGACCACCCGGAAAACCATCGTCTGTCATGGTCCGAATTCAAAAGTATCCTGCCCACCATAATGCGTTCGACCGGCATCGGGGCGACCATCGGCATTATACCGGGCATCGGCACCACGGTAGGGTCGTACCTGAGTTATATCATGGCCAAACAATCGTCTAAAAATCCAAAAAGCTTCGGCAAGGGCGCCATTGAAGGTGTGGCTGCAGCGGAGGCGGGAAACAACGCCGTCAATGGCCCCAATCTGATTCCTCTGGTCACCCTTGGGATTCCAGGCAATTTGGCGGCAGCCTTGATTTTAGGTGCCTTTATGATGAAGGGATTGATCCCGGGTCCCACCTTCATGCAAACCAATGGCGATATGCTGTATGCACTTTTTTTCGTACTTCTTTTGAGCAACCTGTTCACCTTAGTCATCGGTTACTTTTATATCAAATATGTCCGGAACGTTACAGCGGTCCCCAAACCGTATCTATTTACCGGAATCATCGTCTTCAGCGTTATCGGAAGCTATGTGGGGTATGCAAGTATCTTTGATGTCTACGTGATGCTGGCCTTCGCCATCCTGGGTTATGGGCTGACAAAATTTAAAATCAACCTGCCGACGGTGATTGTCGCCTTTTTTCTGGGGCCGATGTTGGAAACAAAACTTCGCCAGGCGCTCAAGATTTCAGGCGATGACATCACGGTCTTTTTCACAAAACCCATATCTTTATCATTCCTGATACTTACCCTGGTAGCGGTTACCTTTCTGCTCAAACGAAAGCGAACTCTGGCAAAAGATTAGAGGAGAGTACACGCAATGAACGATTCAATCGACCCGATAGTAAGGTATGCATCAACATTCAGCAGTGAAGATGTCCCCGAACCGATCATTAATATAACCCGTGATCTTTTTCTTGACACATTGGGCTGCATTCTTGCCGGCAGCAGCGCCAAGGGTATTCATGAATTAAAGGAAATCACCAATTTTTGGGGCGGGAACAGACAGGCAACGGTCTTTTGTCTTGATGATAAAACTAGCGCTCCTTCTGCGGCCTTTTTAAACTCCGTTATGGGGCACGCGAATGATTATGACGACACCCATGACGGGGCCTTAAACCATGGCTGCGTTACACTGGTTCCGGCCCTGATAGCCGCTAGCGAGGCCCTAAGCAAGGAACCCGGCATGAGCTTTTCCGGATCGATCCCTTTTCGCAAGACGTCAGGGAAAGATTTTCTCGCAGCGCTTGCAATCGGATTAGACATATCCAACCGCCTCGGAATGGCTTTTATCCCTTACCTGCACGTAGGATGGCTCCCGACAACACTCTGGGGTCCCTTTGCCTGCGCTGCAGCCTGCGGAAGGCTCTTGGGGCTTGATGAGGAAAAAATGCAAAACGCCTTTGGGCTTGCATATTCCCAAATTCATGCAAACCGGCAGGGTCTTTTGGATGGTGCTCTTTCCAAACGGATACAACCCGGTTTCAGCGCTTCAGCAGGTATACAGTCCGCATTCTTTGCCGCAAACAACCTTACGGGCGCTAAAAACATCATTGACGGAGATTTTGGTATAAAAGCGCTCTATACAGACGGGCAGATCGACCGGCGATATCTCTCAGAGGAGATCGGAAGTTTTTTTGAGACCACCAATGTGAGCATAAAACCCTATCCCTCCTGTCGATGTACCCATCCTGTAATCGACGCGGCACTGGCGCTTAAAAAGGAACATGATATCCAATGGAACGATATCGAAGGGGGAACCATCTTTCTCCCCCCTCAATCCATGGGCCAGATCGGAAATCGTTTTACGATTCGAGACAACCCCACGGTTGACGCCCAGTTCAGCGCCCAATACACCGCCGCCCTGGCCTTTATCAGCGGGTGGCCGAAAATGGAAGATTTTAAGAAAGAGAATGTTTTAGCAAAAGAAAATATTGCGCAATTGGCATCAAAATTCAGGGTCATTGAGTTTGAAAAAGATCAATCCAGCCTCGTCCCGATTGAAATGAACATCTCTTACGGCACAAACAAAAAAGCCGGCATTCGCATATCCGACCCCAAAGGAAGCAGGAACAATCCTCTGGACCGTGAAGAACTCATCTTTAAATTTAACAGCTGTCTTGATAATTCAGCCAAGAAATATTCAGTTAAAGACCGGGAAAACATCTTAAGGGGAATTGACGATTTCTTGGCACTTGAAGATATCAATGAATTCATACAATTACTATAAGCTCCTGATACCGGAACGGATTTTAAGCGTTCTACCAGCAGAAGCGTTAACAGAAACGTTGCGTCGGAATGGGTGCCATGACGAATAAGAAATCCGGCGATCCGGTGCCGATCTATTTAAAATTGCAGACAAAGCTTATGTTAGAGATTGAAAGCGGCCGTTTGGAGCCTGGCGATCGAATCCCGCCCGAAAACAGACTGGCTGATCATCACGGGGTGAGTATCGGCACCGTTAAAAAAGCTATTTTGAACCTCGCTAATGAGGGATACCTGTATCGGGTTCAAGGAAAAGGTACTTTTGTAGCCGGCACAACGCTGAGGAGAGAGAGCCTTCGCTATTATCGCTTCCTCAAAGATTTCAATAACCCGGAAGCAAATCTGAATATCGAATTTCTGGGGTTAAAAAAAACAAAGGGTATTGAACACGTAAACCGCTGTTTGAAGATAAGGCACAACCAGGCGCTCTATGAAATTAAACGGCTTTTCCTTTTTAATAAAAAACCCCTGATATACTCCCTGTCTTATCTTCCCCAGAAATTATTTGTAAAACTGGATGATTTCTCCCCAAAACAATTTGAAAGGGTCCCCATTTATTTATTTTTGGAAGAAAAATACGGTTTGCCGACTATCTACAACCAGGAGCTTATCAGCTCCGTACCTGCGGCCCATGAGATTACTCAACTCCTGAAGGTTCCAGAAAGATCTCCGATTCTATTCATCGAAATGATCGCATTTACCTATAAGAAAAGACCGTATGAATACCGTCAAAGCTATTGCATCACCGGAAACAATAAAATCCTCAGGGAGTATTAACTCCGGGTATCCCAGAGGGCGCGACCTATTTCATAGGCGCGCGAAGTATATTCCGCAGCTTCGGGTTTCCTGCCGGCTGAAATGAGTTGCCTTGCCTGCTCAATATTCGATTGAATGGTATTTACCTTCTGTTCCTCTCCGGATCGATCTTTCACCGCCTCAAAAATCTTTTCAGCCAAAAACAGATTGTCATCCGTAAAATCTGAATTCACCAGATCCGTTTCTTGAAAGTGACGGATCCGGTCGGCCAATCCCTGTTCTTTAAACGGGGTGATCTTTTCTGCTGCTACAACCAATTCCTTCCCGCTTTCCGCTGCATCCAAAAGCGCCTGACCGAAGTTAAAGGGGGTGGCCGCAACCGGTTTTAACGCCCTGAAACCGCAAGGCAAAAATAATCCCCAATGAATGGCTCCCAATGAAGTCAACGCCCCCTTGCCGGTGCCCCCGGCGATGGTAACGGCAAAAGCGGGTTTGCCGTTTGTGGGAAGAAACAGCGTGTGGAGCCCCCCGCCTCTGGGAGGTATCCGCACCTTATCGATAAAATCTTTTGCCAGCCCATTGATATCGTGAAAATAGACAGGGGCTCCGAATATGACACCATCGGCCTCTTTTATTCTCTGATTCCTCGGTCCGGCCGAGTCATCGAGTTTGCAGATACCGTCTTCCCAGCATTTCTGAAGTTTGCATCCCCGGCAGGGTTTTATCTCTTCATCTCCCAGGTACATCACATCCGTCTCCGCACCCGCTGAAGCCGCACCCGAAACTGCACTATCGACCAACTGCCGGGTCCGTCCGTTTTTATTCGGACTTCCGACAATGCCTAATATTTGAGTCATTTTTGTCTCCTCCGGTATATGGTATTGACAGGCTTAGCCATCTTTAAATAAAGGCGTCAGGTTCTCCTTATTTTTCCGGAACCGTTGGGTTGGATTCCAGCATCAGACAGAAAAGCAGACTGATAAACGCCACCCCGGCGCCGAAAAGAAAGGTAATTTCAAAACCGAGCAGATCCCACACCAGGCCCCCGATGATGGGAATGACGATGGCAGAAAGGTGATTGATGGTCACCCCGGCGGAAATATTGCTGGTAATATCCTCCGGACGGGCGGTCTTTTTCAAATAGGTTTCCAGCGCCATGTTAAAGCCGAAGAGAATATGATCGGCAATAAAGAACAGAAACAGAATCCACAGATTATCGATAAAAGCATATCCGGTGAATATTCCGACAAGTATCGTATATAGGGTGATGAGCACACAACGTTCACCAAAGTAGTTAATGATGCTTCCTGCTTTTTTGAATATAAAATACGATAGAATGCTGTTGATAAAGATCAGAAGGGTAATCTCCTTCACGCTGACACGGTGCACCATCACCAGCAGAAAGATGGCGAAGGTGGTAAAAATGTGGCGCCGGGTGCCGGAAAGAAATTGAAGGACATAGTACAGCCAGTATCGCTTTTTATAGCGGAGTTTTTTCCCCGTGACAGTGGCCAGGGCGGTATTGTCGTTAAAGGATAGATATATGCCGACGGCCATGACGCCAAGACCGCCCGCAAAAAAGAAATGCTGCATGGTAATCGCCGCACCGGACCAATCGATCAGCCAAAAGGCCACGGTGACCACGCCCGTTGTTGCGGCGGCCGCCAGCTGGGCATGGCTGCGGTATCGGGCCATGGTATGGGCGGCCCGGTTGCTGTCCAAAAGTTTCAAGGTGATGGCCGTTCTCAGTGGATAGAAAAAATGGAAGCCGACACTCATTACAAAGCCGGCAGCAACCAGTCCCCAGAACCCGTCCACAAAACTGGTCAGCATCAAACCAAACCCCAATAATGCCACACTCAAAAACGTCAGGCGGATTTCAGAGATCACCATAACGATGAGTGCCACCGCAAATCCCATCAGACCCGGCACCTCTCTTATCGCCTGTAAAATACCGATCTGTGTTGCCGTAACCCCAATCTCTTCCACAGCAAAATTGTTGAATAAGTTGCGCCACAGGCTGAAGCCGAACATCAAAGCAAAGTTGCCCGTATAGAGGGCCATAAAATTAACAGGGGGCTTTTTTCCCATGATCTCCTTCAATGAAATGAGCGTTCATGCTCACATTTTTGTCCCTTGTCTATTCAGTTAAACAAGGAACGACCATGTCATAATTTCCCGGGAAAGACAATTGACTGACGATTGAACCGGCATCGTGTCCCGACGATACGGAATACTCTCATGGGGAAGGCCCTTTAAAAATCAGATATGCTAAGTTTGCCAATAGTTAACCCTATCGTTGCATAATTCTTGTCAGGAATAAACTCGGAGTAAGTTCCAGAAATATCGAGAATCCAGCATCGAGAATCGAGTATCTACCTTCATTTTCAATGATTTCTGTCGTAACAACATCAAATAGTTCCAACTTTTTATGCAGCTATAGGGTTAAGTAAGGTGTCCCCGGAATCAGCAATACTTTGATTAATAACTCCGCTTTCGCTATACTCAACGAAGTGATTGATTTAGCGTTGTGAAACCAAGACCATAAGGGTCTCAGCTTCACAACCGTGTGGGGAAAACACATGCCGGCAATTATTTTGACAACCGTATTCACGGTCTTCTTTGTAGTGACGTTTATGGCGTGGAGGCGGTACCTCTGGGCGGCTGAAAAGGTACCGCACGGCCAGACGGACTCCTGCCCGTATAGCTTGACGGATGTCTTTGGCGACCACCACCTTGTAAACGTACCGCACCAGAAAGGAATCCAGTGGCTCACAGAGGTCTTCAGCCGCTCCGCCGAGAAATACCCGGACCTTACGGCCCTAGAGATTCCCCACACCGGAGAGTCCCTGACCTTCGCTGAGCTCGATGACCGGGCCGAAAACGTGGCTGCTGCCCTTTCCCCCTTCCTCACGGGCCCGGACCAGGTCGTGGCCGTGGCCATGTCCCAGGATAACTGGCAAATCGTGGCCTCTCACCTCGGCATTCTCAAGGCCGGCGGTACCATGATGTTCCTCGACACCGCTTTACCCGAGGCCCTGATCACCCACATGCTCAAGGACGCTCAGCCGGTGGTCATTCTCACCCGGGGTCACGACAAGTTCCGCGACCTGCCGACGCTCGACATCCTGACATTGCCGGATAGGATGCCCCGTAGCGAGCCGCCGACCTGGCTGGACGACCCCGCCCAACGCCTTGCGACCATCTTCTACACGAGCGGAACCACCGGGATGCCAAAGGGTGTTGAGTGCCACCACGCAGGCTATGTAAACCTGGCCCTGAGCTACGCCGATTATTTTGATCTCATTCCGGGTATGGACGCGACCTCGCTCACTTCGTCGCTGGGATACGACGGCAGCATCTCCGAGATGTACAGCGCCTGGGTATCGGGTTGTGCGGTGGTCATGCTGACAAAGGAGCAGATACGATCCGGCCCGGACCTCATCCCCGTTCTCCGCAAAGCCGAAGTCACCATGCTCTTCTGTCCTCCGGTGCTGCTTACCACCCTCACATCAACCCCCGAGCTTGATCTCCCCTACCCGCTGTGCCGCTATATCGTACCGGCGGGCGAAGCCTTCCCCGCCACGCTCGTGGAGCCCTGGACGCGTGGCAGGCGACAGATCATCAACACCTACGGCCCTACTGAGGCAAGCACTGACACAAGCCGACAGAGCTTGCGGCCGGGTGAGCCCATCACCATCGGCTCACCCTTGGCCAACGTCACCTACGTCATCCTCGAGATCAACCAACTACGCCCTCTGCCCCACGGGGAGGTCGGAGAGCTTTGCATCGGTGGGGTACACGTTGGGCGGGGGTACCGGAACCTGCCGGAGCAGACCGCCCGGAAATTCATCACGCACCCCCGGTTCGGCCGGCTCTACCGCACCGGAGATAAATGCAAAATCAACATCCGGAAACAGCGCGTGCACTTTCTCGGCCGGATCGACGCGCAGCTCAAGGTGCGCGGGCACCGCGTCGAGATACAGGCCGTTGAGGACATCCTCCAGACGCAGTTCAGGGAGATCGAGGCTGCTGTGCTGGATTACCAGAACCAGGAACTGGTCGCCTTTGTGGCAGCGCCGCCGATCTCTGGAGGCGATATCCCGGTGGTCGCTCCGGCACCGACGGAGTGGGCTGCCCGGGTTACGGCGACCCTGGCCGGGCAACTTCCAGCGCCGTCGGTCCCGACGCGGATCTTCCTGGTGGAAAAATTCGTCATGAAGCCGATGTCCGGGAAGATCGACCGGGGATGCTTGCCAAACCTATCTCATCTATTGACAAACCCCGAGCCGGAAGCGGAGAACACCTTCAGTGGCTCACCGGCCGGCACGCAGAACATAGAGGCAGGGAAAGCCAAACCGCCCGGCACCGATGCGGGCGTGGAACCGGGCTGTGAGGAAGTGCTGGCGATCTGCAGAACTGTGTTCGAGACCTCGTTGGGATGGGACGATGTATTCGCTGACAATGGCGGGCACTCGATCGTCATCGCACAACTGGCGCAGCGTTTGCAGGCCGCAGGATGGGTGGTGCCGGTCCGGGCGCTGCTCAGTGACTGCGACACCCCGCGAAAGGTGGCCAATCGCCCGCAGGAACTCCAGCAGCCTTCAGAGACCCCCACGGCTGCCGCGAAACCCGGCCGAAACTGCACAGAGCGCGATGAGACAGCGGCAAGGGTGCTCTCCGTAAGATGTTTCACCATCCTGCAGGTCCTGTTCCTGTCGTTGCTGTTCGCCCCCCCCCTTAATTGGCTTTCTGGGGTTTATCGCCTTTGCGGAAATCAGTGAGTTCTTCATAACCGCGTCCCTCTGGGAGTTCATTCGTGTCGGCTTCTTGATGTACCTGTTTGCCCTTGCCTTGCCCTTCGCCGGCCTGCTCTGGGTCATGGTGATCAAGCTCTTTATGGGTGGTAACATTTACAGGAACAATGTGACACCGGGTGTGTACCCCAAGTGGAGCAGAATGCATCTGCGAACCTGGTGTATTGGCCGACTGCAAGTCACAGTGCTCGCCCCCCTGCGTGCAATGTTACGCAGCGCGCCGATCAAAGCATACGTTTTGCGGCGACTCGGGGCGACCGTGGGTGACAACCTTCAGTGCGCGCACAACGTGGAGTTCTCCGGACCGTTGGACTTACTCTCCATCGAGGACAATGTCGCTATCCAGACCGGAGCCTACATACACATGTCGAGGTGGATGGGCCAGGAGTTGCATATCGGCCCTGTTCACCTCGAAAGCGGCTGCAAGATCGGAATTCGGGCAGGCGTCGCCAACCATGTGACGGTGGGCCGCGGCACCTGGATCACTCCGCTTACACCCATCCTCAGCGACGTCGGTCCGGAGGAGATGTGGGAGGGAGCCCCGGCGCGATTCAGTGGCCGTTTCACGAAACTGAAGCGTACGGCAAACAGCTGCCGGTACCCGTTCTGGCTTCTGGAGACGCTCAACATCCTGATGCAGATCTTCTTGGACTTCTGGCTCTTAGTGGCTCCCACCGCCGCGGTCACCTGGTTCGCAGCCACCTTCATACCCGGCAGAGAAACAGAACTCGCCGGTGAATACTTCATGATAACGCCCCTGCACGAAATTGTCTGGCACATGGGCCTCTACACGTTCATCACCACCTGGATCACCGTCATCCTGATCTCGGTGCTGGGCTGCCTCTTTCTTCGCTGCACGGCCGCCTCACCGGGACTGTACCCCTCTCGCGGGCTCAAGGCCGCTCTTCTCATGTACAGGCAGAAGAAAATGAACCAGATCCAGCGTCTGTGGACCTGGACCATCACCGGGCAATATCTGCGCGCACTCGCCGGCGTGCGTTACACACGCGTGGGTGCTTCGGAGTGCGACGTAATGTTCGACCTCGTCCCGGAGATTACCAGCGCCGACTCCCAGGTGTTCTGGTCCCATGGCGGCTACACGAACATGCTCGATTATGGCGCCGAACACTTAAAGCTCCGCCGGCTCGACATGCCCGCAAATTTCTTCAGCGGTAATAATTGCGTCGCGGAGTCCGGACACTTCCCGACCAACTTTCTGCTGGGTGTCTCCACGCCGGGCAATGATATACAGTTCAGGCGCCAGATGCAGTCGCGGCTCGGCGAACCTATCACTGTGGCGGGAAATCCGCCGGTGAAATTTGCGAGTGCTAATTTTGAGGCGGAGAATGAAGCCCACCGGCTGCCAAGCCTCCCCCTCTTCCTTGCGCGCGTCTTAATGAATGACATTTTCAACCGAGGTATTCTGCACGTCGCCAATGTGCTTGTCTATGTGGTGCTGTACACCATCCTGCTGCGGTTTGACACACACCGGGTTATCAGCGCGTTCATGGCTTTGATTCTCGCAGAGGTCATCCTGGTTGTGTCCTGCGTCGCAACCAAGAAGTTCCTCGTCGGCAGCAAATGGGGTTCTGCTCACTCAACACCGTTCTGGTCCTGGCGGCACTTCACCTACTTCTTCGCCCAGGACTGCTTCTTCGCCTGGTGCAGGGTCCCCCTGGTAATTTCAGCCGGGACTGTGATCTCGAATATTATCCTGCGGTGGATGGGGTGTCAGATCGGCAAACGGACCATTCTAACCTTGCCTATGCAGGCCTCGGACTGGAACGCTGTGAGCTTCGGCAACGATTGCTTTATCGGCGGCGTCCTGCAGTTCCACACCCTCGAGAATATGATGCTGAAGGTGAAGCTGACCGATATCCAGGACGGCAGCGCCGTCAACTTCGGCGCCACAATAATGGGGGGGGCTGTCATCGCGCCGAAGACAACGCTCTTGCCGTTGAGCATGGTCCTGAAGGAGATGCACCTGCCCTCAGCCACTTACGAGGGCAGCCCCACGGAACCTGTAATCGGAGTTCAACGCTGATCTCCCCTTTATCACTCAGCCACGCCCAGACAGCGGCGGGCATTCCACGCTGTCTGGAGAGGCAGCTACCGAAAAAGAGAGCCGGCAAACGAGGCTCACGGTTTCAGATGAATAGATACGACAGCGACTGCCCTCAAGGCCACGAACCTGCTTTCTTCCTTGTCGGTCCAGTGCCCGGGAATGTGTACGATGCGCACACCTCACACCGTTGACAACAGCGACTGGCTGAAGACCGCCGCAATCATTCTGGTCGCGGTTGACCACATCGGCTATTTCTTCATCGAAGATGCCCGCTGGTGGAGCGTTTTCGGACGCATGGCGGCTCCGCCGTTCTTTTTCCTTTTGGGCTACGCGCAGACCCGCACCGTCCCGCTCCACTGGATCTGGCTCGGTGTCATTCTGACCCTGCTCGACAGCTGGAACACCGGCTGGACCTGGGTAGCACCGAACATTCTTTTGAGCTTCGCACTCATCCGCATGGCACGTCCCTATGTGCAAACCCTTTTACAACATCACGGCTGGACTGCCTTTGTTCTGCTTGTCTCCGCACTCTTTGCGGTGCTGCCGATAACGGGGAAGATTGTCGATTACGGGGCGGAGGGATGGTTGTGGGCCCTTTTTGGCTTATATCAACGCATGTATGTCGACGGCAGATCAGCCACCGATGTGGACGGTAGAGCCCAAAGCTCAGCACCTTCCGGGCACGCGATGGTAGAAAACATGGGTCTAATGCGCCTGCTGGCCTGCTTTGCCGCCGCAATCGTCTATGTCTGGCAGGAACAGAGAGAATTCTCGTTTTCTCAGATCCATTTCGCCGTCTTCATTCTCGGCATCGGCATTTTGTCCCTTAGCCTGAGTCTGTTCCTGCGCGGCCCGAGTCGTATCCAGCCGATAGAGTCCATAGCCGTCGCCCTGCGCTTCATCGGCCGGCGCACTCTGGAAATTTACGTCATTCAGCTTGCCGGCTCCGAACTCATTATAAAGTTGGTGCCCGATCTCGCCCCCTGACAGTTGCGCCGCTCCTGTTACCCGAAGCCTGGCCTGATGCAACGGCGAAAATAGCCGTTTGCAGAAAACCCCTTCTCTGGTGTTTATGATCTGATAGTGGCCCTGAAATGGTGGCTCAGGATCTATGCAAACGGCTTGGGCGGATTGGGTATCGCTCTATTTTATCTTTATTGATTCCCATAAGACGCTGTTTGGACAAACGACCTTTGTATTCCGCTTGTCTGCCTCCGCGGCCGGAGAACCCGCGTAGTTATCCCAGAACTTACCCCACTCCTCGAAAGTAGGTGCGAAGACAACAAAGAGGACGTCAACCTCACCGATGGCATTGACGGCAACCGGGAAATACACATTTGCCTCTAGCCGCTCACCACCCTTCATTGTCTTTGCCGCCTTGAGCCACTCCCCGGCAATGGCTACCACTTCCTCCTCGGTTACGTCATCCTCCATCTCGCATCTCCACATCTGCATGGCTTCACCTGCATAGGCCGGAGCAGCTACAAACATCAGCATAAAAACAACCATCAACCGCACAAAGGTTTTCATCACGTATCCTCCTCTTTTTGATTTTGCCAATTGGAAAACAGTAAAAAACATCGAGAAAAAATATTTGGACCGATCGTTCGAGAACCAGGGATAGAAAATCACTCGTTCAACGGTGCAATCTGGCGCGTTCCCTGAAAATACAAACTGTAAACACTCGGAACGTTTCAATTATTATATTAGAACGAAAAAGTATAGTCAATGAATTCGTATTCCGGCATTAAGGCCAAATAGGATTGGTAATCTTCTCCGCTGAAAAATGTCTGCCGCCGCCTGTTTCCCCGCTGGGTTATATGATACGGGATTCCCGGCGCTGCTGCCTTGCTATTTGAGCCATGATTTTAGAAAATCAGATGCGCTGATTTTAGCCAATAGTTAAGTAAGGTGTCCCCGGAATCCTGATTGTTTTCTCCAGCAGGAAGAGGAAGAAAGGTCAGACGGGAATCTGGCCCCTTATCACATTTTCCCCGGCCACACGAATCCCCAGCTCTTGTCCTGCCTGCATAACCGTATGTACCATATCGTGACCGTATCCACGGGAGCATGTCCACAGGACGGCCGGTTGTTCATCCGACCGCTCTATGACCACTACCTGGCAGGGAACACGGGAAAGGGGACCCTGGCTCAAAAACGGCGTTGTTTTATTTGGGTCCAGAAGATCCATGGCAGTCAGTTTTTCTAATATTAAAAAAGTGCCTTCACCCATAAGCGCCAGCAAGAGGGTTGATTCGGTCACATCCGTACAGCCCGATATTTCAAGATTGTCCTGTTTATGTTCACCCAGGTGCCAGGTCGATATCTGGTTTCGATTCATACGGTTGATGAGCATACCCTTTTCAAATACCGATTGCCCGGGTATTCGGGGTATGGAGATGCCCCAGGGTTTGGTTTTATCAATGTTCCCATCCTGGATGTCGAATCGGGATCGATGACTCAAATCGATGAGCCAGGGGCCGTCTCCTTGGTCCTCATATTCCAGGACCACGGTCCAATCGTCTCGTGTCACCGTCTTTAACGGTTGGGCTTGAAATGACACCGGTGATCGGCGCTGATAGGCGGTCATAACCATTTTCTCCTTCTCTGATCAACTGCGCATCCGTTCCCCTTCAGGATCGTAGAACGGCATCCTTGCCACCCGGGCAGACTGAAGTGTCCCCTTACAATTGTCTTCATAAATTTTAAGCCGAATCCCCAATTCTGAAAGGGCATCTTCCACCAGGGCCATCCCCACCACTTTTTTCAGTGGTTCGCTGTATCGGGCAATACAGACATAACCCCTTATTTTACGATCCACAATGATGGATCCGTCTCCGGGTGCCCGGGAAGATCCGTCCTGCATCTCAAAGCCCACCAACTTGAGCCGACCTTTCTGATTCTCGGTCTGTTTGAGTGCCACAGAACCAACGGTTTTGGCTTCCGGCTTGTCATGAAACCAGAGAAACCCGAGACCCACATCGTGAAGGGTGGTCCGCTGTTCCGATTCAGAGCCGATGATGACATGCCCCTTTTCCATGCGAAGGATATTCTGAGCCTCCAAACCGAAGTTCCGGATATCGAATTCTTTTCCTGCTTCCAAGACAATATCCCATAGGGCCTGCATATATGATGACGGGACATGAAACTCATAGGAAAGCTCTCCCACAAATCCCAGCCGCATGGCTCGAACCGGTATGGTGTCGCTGACGGTGAATTCCCGGTATCCGGCAAACGGAAACGCTTCATTGGAGACATCCGCACCCGTCACTTTTTCAAGGACTTTTCTGGCACTGGGGCCTGCCAGGTTGATGACACCGAATGCATCGGTCAGATTAACAATGTGATAATCCCATCCATCATACCGGGTATGGTATCTAAACCATTCTGCGGTTGCACCTGCCCGGCCGGTGGATGTGGTCAGGTAGTAATCGTTTTCGCCTCGTATGATCACCACGCCATCATCGATGATACAGCCGTCTTCATTACACATGGCCGAATATTTGATTTTTCCCTGGGAAATACCGGCCATGTCGCTCACATAGATCCGTTCCAGCGCCTTTAACGCATCCGGGCCATGGATTCTGAATTTTCCTAATGTTGAGGCATCCAGCATGCCTACATTGTTCCGAACGTGTTGGATCTCCTTCCGGCACGCTCTGTCTTCGATAAAATAGCGTGCCCGATTCCAAACCCCGACGCGTTCCATCTTGCCGCCGTGCCTGACTTGACTGTCGTGTACAGGGGTCCGTTTACTCATATCGTGATTGGTTCCCGCATAGGTTGCCAAATAGGTGGGAACCAGTGGTGAGCGGACCGTGGTCGGCTTTGGATCCGGATCCGGCGAATCATGGGCTTGATTCACATACAGGGGTAGATTATGTCCCGGAATACCGCCTTGACCAGGACCGGTACCGGCGGCAGTAAATCGTTTGATGAGTTCCGGAACATCGAAGCCCATGTCCATGGCCTGGTCGATATTTTCGAGGGTGGTATCTTCGTCAAAACAGATGAATGTCTTCTTTCCGGTCACCGGCGCGGTAACCAGAGTGGCGCCCCGGGCCGGTCCGGGAAGAGAAGCGAGTCGTTCTTCAGCTTCCTGTATGTCTGCTTCCGAGAGACGACCGCAATCGGAGGCAGCACGCAGACCTGAAAGGTATCCCGATGCTTCAATGGAAAGCGGGTCGTCTAACCCCTGCATTCTTCCCGCCACATGCATCATTGGGGGGAGCTTATGGGGCAGAAAAAAACCGGTATGCGCATCGTACTTCAGCTTGGCCTGGGCCAGAGTCAACGGACCTGTCAAAGGGGTTGATCCGGCGGAAGCTACCAGGGTATCACAATCATAGTCTCTGGTGTCGGTTCCGGATATACTGATCAACTTAACACCCTTTAAGGTTCTGCGGCCATGGGCATGGGCAGCCACCCATCCCTTAAGAAGAGGAATCTTCCGGCTTTCCAATTCATTCAGCAAATCAGGATCCTGACCGTCTTCCCGGGTGTCGGCCACACAGATAATATTCAACCCCAGATCGGCCAAGTCGATGGCTGTTTCTATCCCAAGGTCGTGACCGATACTGAATACAGCAGACTTTCCCGGTAGTATCCCCCAGATACGCGATAGGCGATGGGCGCATCCCACCTGCATGATTCCCGGGCGCTCGTTGTTTTCGAACAACAGCGGCCGTTCAATACAGCCGGTGGCCACCACGACGCTTTCAGCTCGAATTTCGATGTACCGCTCGTCAAACGCATCGGATTTATTTCCTCGCTGAAATGCGGTAATCAGATTGTTATGATAAACGCCAACCATTGCGGTATGAGTAAACACGCGGATATTGTCTACCTGCTCAACCTCTTCGGTCACCGTTTTTGCCCGGTCATACAGGGGCGTATCTACGTCATATTTCGCAGATCGAAAGTCGAAACATCCCCCCAGCCACGGCCGATTCTCCAGAAGGATCACACGAAGTCCCTTTTTTGCGGCAGACAGCGCAGCGGTCATTCCCGCGGCACCGCCTCCCACCACACAGACATCGGCTTTGGGAAATATTTCTTCATACTTTCCCGGCATATTGGAATCGGAAGAGATACGTCCCTGTCCGGCGGCTTTTCGGATCTGTTTGATGGCCGGCGGCCAAATTCCTGCCGGCTTATGCATTGTCCGATAATAAAAGCCGGCCGGCATGGCCCAGTGCAATTTGTCCATAAACGCCATCCAGTCCCATTCCGCACTTTTTCCCACAACATTCTGGGCGCAAACGATCATGCCGTTTCTTGCCGGGGTGTTTTCAGTGCGAACATTCGGGATCCCATCGACTTCCATCAGGGTGTTGCTGCACTCCCCATCGAGGCTATAGAGCCCTCGGGGTCTATGGTATTTCAGGCTTCGGGAAAATATCCGGATACCGTTTGCATAGAGCAGCGATGCAACGGTATCCCCCTCAACACCTTGATAGGTCTTTCCGGCATATCGGATGGAGATTTGTTTTTCAGGGTTAATTCGGAGGGTGGGCAATCCGCTCAGCCTTTTCATGATGCCGCCTCCGGTTCTATGGGTATCGATGGGTCGGTCTCAGGTGTGACGACTTCAAGATTCGTTATGGTGTCCCGATGGATGGTAAACCAGGCGCCGCAACCGTCTTTATGATTCCACCACTCCCTTTGCACACCGGCTACGCAATTGTTCTTATGTACATAATCGCACCAGGCCTCAGGGGAGAGACCGGCTTCATCCGGGCGTGGGCCTTTATCCTCACCGCCATACCTGAATTCATATCCGTTTCGTTTTCCGCATATGGGACATGTGATGGTTAATGACATGAATCACTCCTTTACTCCATTACACCATTCCGCTTCAGTTATCCGGGCTGTAGTTGACCAGTGCCGCGGTCTCCCCCATCAAGCGGTGTTTTTCATACCGCCTCAAGGTAAAAGGCGCAAGAATCTCCGGGCATTGGCCGGTGGCCATAAATTGGGCCATATACTTTCCGGTTACCGCGGATGACTTAAAACCAAAGTATCCCCAGCCGCAGTCCGAATAATATCCTTCAATGGGGTCATTACCGTCTATGATAGGCGCCATGTCGGGCGTCATGTCTGCTAGCCCGGCCCAGGTCCGCATAAACTTCACCCCTTTTAGGCAGGGCATCATTTCCGTAAGGGCTTCGGCCTGGTGTTTGATGTAATACGCGGAATTCAGGGTGGTGTAGTTCGGCCAGGGGTCCATATGGGCGCCGGTGGCGATTTCCCCTTTTAATGTCTGATTGGCGTAGCAATGGTAGGTGCCGGAGGATACGACGTGATGGAGCAGCGGTTTTAACGGTTGGGTGACCATGGCCTGGATGGTCAGAACACTGATGGGCAACCGGATTCCCAACAGATGATAGGATATGCCCGCTGAATAGGCACCGGCTGCATTCAGCACCCGCGGTGTGACGATTTTGCCTCGATCGGTTTCTATAGATTCAATTTTTCCATCCTTAACACCGATCCCGGTTACCGCCGTTCCCTGGTGAATGTGAACGCCAAGTTTACTCGCCCCCTTGGCCAGCCCCCAAACCACTGCATCATGGCGGATGATACCGCCCGGGGGGTGATACATCCCTCCGAAGATGGGATAGCGAAGGCGATCGGATATATCCAGGGCCGGGATCAGTTCTTTGCACACCTTGGGATCCACCAGTTGACTTTCGATGCCGTGGAACTGTGCGGAAGCTACCTGCATGCGAAACGCTTTCAGGGCGGCTTCGCTATGGGCCAGGTTCAGGTTTCCGCAGTTATAGAACATCAGGTTAAAATCGAGCTCTCGGGTCAACACCGGCCATAGGGCTAAGGCCTCTTTGTAGAGCGGCAGGTTTTCCTGGGTGCGCTGATTGGCCCGAACAATGGCTGTATTCCGACCGGCGGCGCCAAACCCGATATACTTCTTTTCGATCACTGCGATGTTGTGCATCCCATGATCTCGGGCCAGGAAGTAGGCGGTTGCCAAGCCGTGCAATCCTCCACCGATAATCACCGCATCGTAGTTCGATTTCAGCCCCCGGGGCCGATTCCATAGTCGTCTGCGTTTAAAAATCACGGCTCACTTCCCAATGATAGATAGATTTATCTTAAATTGTATAACCTTTTAACGTAATTTGTATTCTATCCTTGAATGCAATCTCAAGTCCAGGGATAATCACTGCTGCAAAATCTTTTTCCATATTCCGATATTCACGCCAAATAGGATTGGTAATCTTCTCCGTTGAAAAATGTCTGCCGCCGCCTGTCTCCCCGGTGGATAACATGATGCGGGATTCCCGGCGCTGCTGCCCTTGCTATTTGAGCCATGATTTTAGAAAATCAGATACGCTATTTTTTGTCAATAGTTGAGTAAGGTGTCCCCGGAATACGCTAAAATCAACTTCAACAATGTAACCATGTGTGTTATACTGTTACTATGATTAAAGGTTTTCGAGATAATTGGCTTCGAAATTTTTTTGTAAAGGACAAGGGAAGTAAAAGAATTCCGGCGAATATCCGTGCAAGGCTTTTCCGGAAATTGCAGTTGATTGATGATGCGACATGTGGCCTTGATCTGCGGAGTCCTCCCAGCAATAATTTCGAAAAATTAACGGGCCAATTAAAGGGTACCTGTTCAATACGAGTTAATAATCAATACCGTTTGCTCTTTACATGGAATAATGAACGAGGAGAGGCTGACGGCATCTACCTGGATGACCATGGTTATAGAGGATGAGGTGAGAGAATGATAATTACTAAACGTAAACCCGTACCCGTTGGCGAGATGCTCATTGAAGAGTTTATGGAGCCGCTAAATGTTACACAGGTGCGGTTGGCTAAAGCCATGGGTGTGAGCCGCCGGACCGTCAACGAAATCTGCACCAACAAACGGTCGGTAACGGTGGATACAGCTTTGATGCTTGCAAAAGTGTTTGGAAACACACCGGATTTTTGGCTAAACGTACAGCGCAGAAATGATATTTGGTCAGCATTGAATACGCCTAAACGAATGGCTCGGGTAGAACGCGCTATGCCAATCCGGGAAGTAACTGCCTGACCGCCCGTTGGGCAAGTTTTTCTGGTCGATCAGGAGGGAGGGCACAAGACCGCCAACGATGACCGCCTGCTCCATGTAATCCCCCAGTATAGTAGCGATATACAGACAGGTTGCCGTGACGAGTTGGACCTGTTCCTTGCTGTATTCAGCAACTCTTGATGGCTTTTCAGGCATGCTTATTCCAATTTAGAAACTCATTCCGAAGATTATCGGCCGCTTCCATAGCTCTTTCCGGATGGCCGAATAGATCAAGATACACTTGAACCGGATGGGAGCAATGAATACCTTCCACTTTTTCAGAGCCATGGAAAACACCTTCGTCTTTAGGTACAACAAACCAGACGTTAGAACCTCGTTCCTCCTCCCTGAATCCAAGGATTTTTATTAATTCTTTTGATAGTTGCTCGTCTATATAAAATGAAACAATTCGGAAGCCCGCAAATTTGCTATACAACCATGCACCGCTGAGGCCGGTAGCGGCGTGGTTAATATCCTCTTTCAACAAAAGATCTGATATTTTCTGTAAAATTTCATTGCTCGACCGGGCGGCTATATGGCCTTTGGTGATTCGGTTCTTTTTGAAATAATATTCTCCGCGCCATGAGTCTAATAGAAGATTCGGATCAGGCACAACAATTGAACCGTCTTTTTTCCGTGAAACCAGTTCTTCCTTTTCTAAACGCGAAACGATGCGACTGGTAAACCCCTCGTCCATATTTGTAGCGAACGATAATTCCCGTTGCGTCATCGATTTATCGGCATTGATCAGCAACCATCTTGCTATACGAGCGCTTTTGGGGGCAAAAGGGCTTGAAGGACGGCCGAGGTATTTAAAAAGATTCGGCTGGCCACCGATATGGATACGCAAGTTTAGAGCAGAGATATCCGCATTCCCCGATAAATCAGCCCATGAAACACCGCTGTCTTCGCAGAGCTTACGGCCAACGTCTCCCATGAAGGGTACCGCAACTAATGGAATAAGGGGCGATCGAGATTGTATCCGGTTCTTTTTTAAGGTTTGAATTGCTGAGGAAACTTGAGCAGAGTTGCTACCGGCTTTTATTTCAACAACGAACTCATAATTCCCCACTTTAAAATATCCATCAATATTTTTACTGTGAGGCGGATCTTTTTTGCGTATTTCATTTTTTGAAACCTTTAGCCATTCGGCCAAAAGATCCACGATTTTTTGCAGGGCATCTTTTTCAGATATGCGCATCATACTTAACTAAATAGTACCGCTTGACAAATTTGTCAAGCATTATACTTTAATCAAGCTGTTTGATATGAAACATCCAACATATTGGTATTGAGCTTACCTAAAAGCAGCCACTTGATTTTAATTCAAGTGTACTTTTTTAGTCAAGCGTCGCAGGGTTGAAACAAAAATTTTGACATGAAGTCAGGTGGCGATTCAGTGGCCACTTGCGAAGACATCTGGCGTATTTCAAGATACACAAGAGATTAGGAGAGTCTTCCAAAAGAATTATATTTGCTTCTTCCGCTATTCAGATTGAACGGATCATATTTTTCGTCTTTATAGTTTGGGAGTAGTTAATATTATTGGTGAAAATGTAGCTCCAAAATGTAATTTATATATGGTGGTTCATGTGTACCGGGATAACATAGGGGGTGGTCATATTCTCGCATCTCAGAGTTTCCTCTTTTTGAGATATGCCCTCTATATCAAAGCTTAGGTGAGGCTGTTCTCCGGGCTCGATATATAGGCCTTTCGGCTTAGCCCTAATGCACAATCTGAACGAACGTTATATATTGAAATAGCAGGAGAATCTACTGCCACAAGTAGTAAAATGAAAAGTAATTCTCGCGTAGAGAAAAAAATAACCTCCTGATAGCATAGAGGCAGCTTAGAAAACCAACACACTTTCAGGAGGTTATGATGAACATATTGGTCGGGCCGATCCGCCTCAGGCGGACGACTTCCTCGAAAGTGCTAATTTTAGGAATGTCCCAGGTCGAATGATCGCCTGGCCAGTAGGCTGGTCGGGGCGAGAGGATTTGAACCTCTATGCCCCCTTGAAATCATTAGACATTTCAGTGGTGCCGCACCACATAGGCACCACCAGTATGCCGAGAATCGAACTCGCTTTAAGTTGCACCTTTCATAGAAAGGATAAATAAGATGCCCGTGAGCTCACCCTAATCGCACTAAATTAGGAGGAAAATATGGCAAAAAAACTCGATAGCAGAGAAAAATTGTTTGTCGAAGAATATTTGGTTGATCTGAATATTGAAAGAGCTGCGATATCAGCCGGTTATGCTAAGTCCACGGCAAGAACAAAGGCATTCAACTGGGTTAGCAATGGTAAGCATAGAAAACCGCATGTCATTGAGGCTATCCAGAAGGCGTTTAAAAAAAGATCCGAACGAACAGAGATTACCCAAGATCGTGTCCTTGAAGAATTTGCCAAGTTAGCCTTTTCAGATCCAAGAAAATTCTTTGATGAAAACGATAACCTGAAACCAATTACAGACCTTGATGACGATACAGCGGCTTGCCTGTCAGGGATGGATATCGTGACTAAAAAGGTTGGCAAGGGGGAAGATTCCGAAACGGAGACCGTGAAGAAGATAAAATTTATCGACAAAAAAAGGGCTCTCGATTCTGTCGCGCGACACCTCGGGATGTTCAATGACAAACTTGGTGTTGGCGGGATTAATCCTGATGGAGAAATTACCGAAATTCCTATCCGTTTTATTTCTCCCCCGAAAAGGGATGATGGAGAGGAACCTCCGAAGCAAATTCCCTTTGAAGCCCGCCTTCCCCCTCCTGCCGGCCAGAATTAAACCACATCAGCTTCTGAAATGTTGGTTTGGGCCACCTTCAAAGTATCTTGGTATCATGTTTCTCAACTTAACAACATTCCGGATAGAAGCGGAATTTGACGCTTCGGAGTGAATCCTGATTAAGATTCATATCAAATCCATTGGTGAATTTTAGAATATTTGATTGCACCATCGATATTTATCAGATATTTTCGTCCTGGGTTTGGTCATAGTTAATGCCGCCTTAAATGGCGTCGAGTGAGTGGCGAAGACACCGACGCCCAAATCAATTTGAACCATGATAAAGGAAAAAACATTAAGAATGATACAAGGATTATTTTTGATCATGTCCATCTCGTCAGTACGGATCCGCAGGCAACGGCATCCTGGTACGTGGATAAACTTGGCGGGGAAATCACCAGTAAGAACGATGTCGGCGGCGCTCCGCAGATTCGCGTGGCTTTTAAAGGCGCTACCCTCATTGTCCGGGGGCAGAGAACCGGGGATCAGGCGGCCGACAAACAGGGCCTGACATGGGGCACGGATCATTTCGGATTCCACGTGCACGGCGATTTCGACGGTTTCTGCGACGTGCTTAAATCAAAGGGGGTCATCTTTACCCGAAGTCCAGAGGCCTTCAGCCCGACCCTTTGGCATTCATAGAAGCGCCCGACGGTGTGAGTATCGAACTCCTGCAGCGGAAAGTGTAGCTATATTCGCGATCGATTGAAAAATCCGGTCGAAGCCGATAACCTGCCCAAAATTAATATAACGTATCGTAATCGAAACCCTGAACATACTGAAAAGACATTCAGATTTCCATTTGATAGATTGATTGAATTGATGATACCATTGGCATGTTTGATTGTGATTGGATTCAACTATGATGCAAGTTATGACTTTGTTGATGGAAGCAACCTGCATTTTCGAACTCGAAATAGAGAGGAACAGCGGTATTATCAACTTCAGATTGAAATAATCAATTTCTGCTGCAATCAGCTTTTTTTGATCTGTTTTTCTTTTTCTATTGAATTTTCAGCAAATAATCCTTATAAGAGGCCAGTTTACAAGGCAATAAAGGGATAATACGTCCTTACATGATAATCCGAGCTGCCATTTGGTGCCAGTTTCAATATCACTGATATATTGAAATTTTCTTTCTTACCATTGATACGGCGCAGGCGGCATCTCGCCGCAAGTCCGCCAGCTCGAATCACGACGCACGAATGAGCTCAACCCAATCCAGCAGGAAGAGATGGCATACCGCACTCCAGTCGACATGAAAGAAGAGTTCTGTGCCTATCCCCGGCGCGCACTCATCATCACGGCCGTTGTTTACGAGAGCCGCGCGGTGAAGGCTCACCTTACCAATCCAGAGATACTGATTGGCGAGAAAGGCGCATTATACGAGTATGGCCGCTTTTCCGATCCTGCAGGAGATTGGCTCGTAGTTCATGCCATCACACCCGCTGGGAACACCGATGCAGGCCTTGTCGCAAGCAAGGCATTTCAGGAGTTTGGAAGTTTTCATGCACTTATGTTCGTCGGCGTCGCCGGGTCGTTGAAAGAAGACATCCCAATCGGCAGCGTCGTTATTGGCGACTACGTCTACAACGGCCACTCCGCGAAGGTTGAAGACACGGAAACGCTCGGCAGGCCTCATGGATTGGTCCCAGCACGAGAGCTTCTGACCGCAGCCCAAGGCCTTATTTACTTAAATCAGTGGATAGATTTGATCCGTGCTCCGGTTGAAATGGAGCTGCCGAGCAAAGCGGACTACCCCTGTGGTTTTCCACCTTTGGCAGTCATCAAGGGCATTGTTTCGGGCGAGGAAGTGGTCGCTGGTGACAAGTCCCCGCGATTCGCCTTGCTTCGTTCTCACTTCAACGACTGCGGCGCTGTCGAGATGGAAGGCTGGGGCGTCATGAACGCCGCACACCATGAGAACGCTTCGGCTATCATCGTGCGCGGCATCTCGGACATGTGTGCAGGGAAGGATCACGCGAACGACAAATTGCATCAGCCGATTGCGGCTGCGCATGCCGCTGGGTTCGCGTTCAGCATCCTTTCGTTTCGGAGCAAGGTTCCGGCGACGGAAGGTCCCATGGTGGTTGGTGAAACCAAGAAATCAGCGCCCGCGGAAGCGGCTGAGTCTCTACCCCCTGAAGACCATCGTGTGGAGTTCGTTTTCAATTTCGAAGGCTCGAAGGAGGAATGGCCCGAAGAGAAGGTGGAACTCATCGTCGAGCGCCTCAAGCAGGCGATCGACGATGAGAAGCTGACCCTGGTTCGCATTGAAGTCGGGTCTGTTCGGCTCGTGATGAGCGTCCGAGAAAGCGACCTTGCGGTCATGGACCTGGCGAAGCTTCGGGAAGCCGCGGCGAATAGCGGCGTCACCCTTCTTGGTGCGACGCCATTGAAATCGGCCCGCGAAGCAGAGAAGGCCAAAGAGGCGCTGGCCACCGCTTCGGTCAATCTCCTTACTTGGGAAAAGACGCTTCCGAACGGCAGGTGGATGGAGCGGCCCGAGCAGGACAACATCGAAACCCGTTTTCAGCTCGACACAAGCTCTACAGTGCTCCTGGGGGATCCCGGTTCGGGTAAATCGGCTATCCTTTCGAAGATTGCCTCCGACCTACTTGATCAGGGCGCTACCGTCTTCGCGCTGAAGGCAGATTTCCTCTCAACGGATGTCCGAACCGAGCCCGACTTGCAGCGCGAGCTGCAGTTACCGGCTCTGCCCAGTGATCTCATTCTTCGCTTAGCGGCGCTGCAGCCCGTTTACGTCTTTATTGATCAATTGGACGCGCTTGCAAGCCAACTCGACCTTCGAAGCGGGCGATTAAACGTCCTCCTCAACCTAATCCGTCGCATCGGCAACATACCCAACATTCATACGCTGCTTTCTGCACGCACCTTCGAATTCAACCACGATGTTCGACTACGGGCGATAGAAGCCGAAGCGGTGACGCTTGCGCTTCCGCCTTGGCATGAAGTGAAAGAGCGACTCGGCGAGGTTGGCATCGACTCTGATGCCTGGCCCGAGAAGGCACGAGATGTCGTGCGCATTCCGCAGGCGTTGAAGATTTTCATCGGTCTTGTGGGCTCGGGTCGAACGGAGCCCTTCAGCACTTATCAGGCGATGCTCGAGCAGCTCTGGCATGACCGGATTGCGTCAGTCGACGATAGCCAGCGTCTTATCGCGCTCGCCTCAAACGTTGCCGAACAGATGGCGGAGGAAGAGGCTCTTTGGCTCGCAGCCTCGCGCTTCGACGACCGTTTGAATTCCCTCAAGCGCCTGGAAGCGCTGGGGTTCATTGTTCGGTCGGAAAACAATCTCAGTATCGCCTTTAGCCACCAGACGGTCTTCGATTACATCCTCGCCAGGACCTTCGTTCGAAACGCGGGGCTGCTCTCCACTTACGTCATAGAACGCCAAGAATCCCTGTTCGTCCGAGCAAAAGTCTGGGCTGGGCTGAATTATTTACGGGAGGCCGAAGTCAAATCTTACGAGCGTGAGTTCCTTGAGATTTGGAAAACGAAGGACCTCCGACGCCATCTCCGCCTCCTTCTGATCGAATTCCTTGGCCAGGTGGGGCAGCCACTCGAATTCGAGAAGACCTGCATGACCGAGGTGCTGAACTCGCCCGAACTCCGCATGTTCGGGCTCAAGGCGATTGCCGATAGCTCAGGATGGTTCGCTCATTTCGCTTCGACCGCCATTCGTGATGCAATGTCGGGAACCGATCCCGAGGCTGGCCAAGCGCTTCGGGTCCTCGCAATAAACTGGAAGACGGATAGCGAGCGCGTCATTCGGCTCATCAAGGAACGCTGGCTACCACATCCGGAGAGGGATAGCTATTCGTGGATGGCCGTAGACGAATGCCTTTTTTGGACCGAAGAAATTGAAGAGCTTGCTGCGACTGTCCTCAAGCGCAACCCAATCTCGATACGGCAGGTGTGCCACACCGCGATGACACTCGCGGTGGAGCAGCCTGACGTGGCCTTACGCTTGGTTCGGGCGAAGCTCGATTTCCTCCTTGCCGAGGCGCACAACAGGCCAGAGCCGCCACCGTTTCCAACGGATGGTACCGAGGACGAGAAGATCTCCTGGAACGTTCGCCATGATCCTGCGAAGGAGTTTAAAGACCTGCTCGACGCGATGGAATGGAACGAGCTTCCCACGCTATCGGAAGCCGCACCGGCTGCGTTCCTCCAATACCTTTGGCCTTGGTACGTCGCCGTTTTCTCGGAAATTCTCGCCCGCATAGACAACGAAGGCGTCAAGCATATCTATCCCGGGCAATACGTTCTTGAGATCGATTTGACGCTTTCCCAGGCTCGATCAGCATCGCGAGAAAAACCGGTGATGGGCGCACTTCAAATAGCGGTTGAGGAACTCGCGGAAAAGTCGCCGGAAGACCTTTCGAAGTGGGCCGATGAGAACTCGAATCTTGAGATGTTGGCAGTCCAACAGCTGATCGCGCGTGGGTATGAAATCGCAACAGATCAGCTGGCGTCTAAGGCTCTCGAATGGCTTCTTCTCGATCAGCGTCGGTTCCAGTTGGGCACTTGCCACGGCCATAGACGCACCACGATCGATCTCGTGCGGGCGTCTGCTCCATATTGGTCGAAGGAGGAGATCGGTCGCTTTGAGAAGGCAGTTCTCGGCTATCGCCCCCAAGTTCCGGATCACCTCGAGGAGCCGGAACAGCGCAAATTATTCGCAGATCTGGTTCGAGCCACTAAGAAGGACCTTCTTCAAGCCGTAGGCGTAGAACGCCTGGCACCCGAAAACCGCGAATTCGTTGCTACCCAACAGCGCGCGTTGGGCGACCGCTTTGACCGTTCGATAAGCATGGGTGAAGGCGGCTTTATAGGATCACCCATGGAAGCCACCGCGATGACCAAGGCTAAAGATCGCGACATCCTCAAGATCTTCCGCGAGATTCCCGACGATACTAATTGGGATCATCCGACTCATTGGATGCGTGGTGGCAATATCCAGCTGTCTCGCGCTTTCGCCGAATTTGCTCGGACTGACCCAGAGCGAGCAACCCGTCTCATGGAGCAGTTCGAGGCGCTCCAGCAGGAGCGGGGCGCCGGTTATGCGATAGATGCGATGGCCGACGATGCTCTAAACAACAGTCGCGTAATCGAGGCTCTTCTCGATCTGCATGCTCGCGGATTTCAGACTGATGAATTTAGGGACTCAGCCGCGCGTGCGATCGAAAAAATCGCAAACAGAAAGGCCGACATCAGTGACGAGGTGATCAGCATACTCGTCGAGTGGCTTAGCCTTACTCCCGCCCCAGCGGTGGAGGGAGTTGAGGACGAGGACATCGAACTTGCCTCAAGATCGAATGATGAGGACCTCAGGGAAGGAAGTATCCTTTGGGGCTATGGTAACAGCTCGTTCCTTCCAGGCGGTAATTTCAACATACTCTCGGCGCTCGCTTCGATCCTCCTAAATAGAAAGGAGTCAGGTCGCGATCGCTATCTCGCAATTCTCGATGATCATTTCTCGCGCGAGCGCGATCCGAACATATGGAAGGCGCTCCTCTATAGGCTCTCCAATGCCGGAGGCTCAACGCCGCAGGTAGTGTCGACCTTCCTTCGCAAGTTGTTTGATCGCTTCCCTGAAATCCTCGCGACCCAAGAAGCCGTCATCTTTCTTGCCTATGCCCAGCGCTGGAACGATCAGCTTGTTTTCGACCTCGTCAGCGACTGGCGCAAGTCGGACCGAGCGTTCTTGCAGCGGGCCTACGGCGAACTTGTTGGTTTGGTCGCTACAGTGAAAACGAAGGACAACTGGGCACGTGCGCGGGATGAGATCATCGCCGCCGACGCCGACGACATGAAAATCGGCTTGGCGCATGCCGCGGTGAACATGTGGCCCGATGAGAAGCTACGGCAGCGTGCCGGCGAGACCCTCGTCACCTTGCTGAAGGGCGCGAGCAAGGAACTTGTCGCTGCGGTGATGACCGTTTTCAGATTCACCGAAGAACTCACCCCCGACACATCGACGGTGGAATTACTACGCGCGTTGGCAGACCCCAGCACGGATATGTCGGCTGCGCCTTCTCATTTGGTGGTGGAGCGTCTTCAAGCGCTGCTGCCACACGAGGCGGAACTTATTGCGACCATCGCTGAGAAGCTCGTAGCTGCTTGGCGTGGTGAACTTGGAGACATGTCGACTGGAACGGCAACTGCTGCACCGCAACTAACTGACCTTGCACTTACGCTTCATCGACTTGGGGGATCGTCACGTCAGTCCGGCGTCGCCCTCTTCGAGGCGATGATCGAAATCGATGCATATGGTGCCCGAGAGACTTTGGCTGAAATCGATGGGCGTTTCAGCCCGCGCCAGGCAGTGCCACGGCAGCGACTGGCGCGGCGACGCAGGCCTCGCGATTGACGTCGATGAGCCTAACTCTTTACATTCGACCATCGATAGACACCTCGCATATGAAGGTGCAATCTGGCGCCTACGCTGTGCGTTCTACGCGGGTTACGCGGATTTCCGTCGGTTTCCGTGTTTCCGGGTCGGACCAAGCTAATATACTGATAATTTCAAAAAAAGAACAAAAAGTGACTCTGTAGAAAACGAATTACGCCGGGGAGAACTCAAAAAAACAATCAATTCTCTGATCAAAGACGCCAGCGATCAAGACCTTCAAACCATTTTCAGAATTCTTAAATCCATCCTAAAGTGAAATAATCCAATAACAAATCAATTCTAAGTCGCTTGGTGGTAGTATCCGAGCCCTTCTGGATCAGAATGGACGGTCGAACGAATGTTGACTTTTAGAGAAAACTCAACATTCATCAAAGCATTAAATATCTCATTATATCAGCTTAATAGATCTATTTATCATTGGTTCGCATTTAATTCTTGCTTTTGTATGTTTAGTCTTGTATTTATTTAACCATAAACTAAACATTCATATGACAAGGGGAAACGACATGAAACAAGGTGGAAACGCAAACCACCCCAAGAAGGGTTCCCGGATCGCTGTAGACCCGATTCGCAAAATTATGGACATCAAGGCAATTTCAAAGCTGACATCGGGTAACCCTCGGGATCATCTGCTGTTTGTCATGGGTATAAATAACGGCCTTCGGGTGTGCGACTTGGTCAGGGTAAAGGTCGGTGATATCCGGTATATGAAGGTGGGAGACACCCTTACAATCAAGGAAAGCAAGACCGGTAAGGACAACATCCTTCTGGTCAACAAGACCGTCTATAAAGCGCTACAGGCTTATCTGGACGCATTGCGGCCGGATAATGATGCATATCTGTTTGCAAGCAGGAAGGGAAACGGCCATGTTCAGAGCCAGGCTGTAAGTAAACTGGTCAAGAAATGGACTAAGGCGATCAACCTGAAGGGAAATTACGGCTCACATACACTGCGTAAAACATGGGGATACATTCAGCGCACCATGCACGGCGTCGGCTTCGAAATTATCTGCAAGCGGTACAACCACTCAAGTCCTGCCATTACCATGCGATACCTGGGCATTCATGATCGAGAGGTCCATTCTGTTCTGATGAATGAGATCGGATAGTGTGACAATAGCCAAGGCGATTTGCCAATATGTTTAGATAAATCCCAGCCACCTCTGAATTAATTGACATCCCCCCTCTTTTTCATTAGATACATATCATACTTAATTATCAAGTGGTGGTGCGACTGAAACCACAGGCAACGACAAAGAAACCTGAGGGTAGAAGTTACAATTACCCTCTTATGGGAGCAGCATTTTTAGTGAATAAATCTGGCCAACCTTATAACACCAGAATCCAGAAAGGTGGCGCCCTTCTGGATGATATGCGGATGCTTGTGCGCTCTTGGGGGGGGATTGGTAAGGCGGACGCCGGAACCGAGGTACGCCGTCTGCTTGGGAAAAAAACCATTGCACGTTCAAGGGATACGATAGTTCGGGCTTTCACGCCAAGATTCATTAAGGGTAATCCCCCGGATGCGTGGAAAATAGCACGGTTACTCGAAGATCGAAGCGTGGCGCCTGAAATTCTTCACCCAATCTATTATTGGATCACCGCGCGCAGTGACCGGCTCCTTTATGAGTTTGTAACAGAAGAATTGATCCATGTTGCCCGTTCAGGTGATGGCTCAGTCAGGATCGAGGAAACCACCAACTGGATCAGCGCCCACATTAAAAAATCCGGGCAGGAATGGAGCCCGACCGTCACCATTAAGGTTGGCCGCGGCATCCTTGCTGCCTTGCGAGACTTTGGCATCCTCGAAGGCGCGTCAAAAAAGCGAATCGCTCCGGTACATTTGCCCATCCAGGCTTTTTGTTACACTGCCTTTTGGCTTGGCAAACTAGGATACAGCGGGGAAAGCCTGATAAGCCATTCAGACTGGGGCCTGTTTCTGTTGAGCCCGGAAATTGTTGAACGGCTGATGCTCGAAGCCCATCAGCAAAACCTTTTGAGCTTTCACTCGGCCGGCCGAATTTACAGAGTTAATTTCCCAAAGGATAATCCCGGAGATTATGCCGATGTCATCTTTGGATAAAAATCTTAAAACACTTGAAGAAGACCTGGTCGCGGACCCGATGCGCATCAGCGCATCCCACAATCTTCCTTTCGCCATTTTCCGTTATGACCCGGAAAAGGAGTTCGAGCTGCGCAAACAACTCCGGCTATTTGCCTTCGGTCTCGACCAGAATCATGGAAAGCAGGTCCGCTTTGTTTCTCTGGCCGAAATTGTCTGGAAGGTAATCTCCGAGGAGCCGGGGTTCGATTATTTGGTGAAGGTCGAAAAGACACGCGGCTTCAAGGCCGGTCAGGACCATGTAAACAACCTTCTTTCAAGCCCGCATTTTAGCCCTGTTTCCGATGAGGTGCTAAAGTGTTTTGAAGGACTCGACCCGGGCAAAGATCTGGTTTTTTTGGTTCGAGCGGGCGGCTTTGCACCTGTAATCTACCGGCCATCAGTATTATTGGACGATCTGCACAAGCGGACCATGGTGCCGCTCATTTTATTCTATCCAGGAGGAGCCAAAGGCTCTACCGATCTTCGCTTTTACAACCTGCCGGGCACTGGCGGCGCCGGTGCCTATAACTATCGTGTGAAAGTCTATGGAGTCGAGGCATGAAAAACATTCGTGACATTTTTGCAAAGCCGATCGACAGGACCATCGAAGAGGTCATCAAGGTCGAACAGGCCGACGAGAAGGCCGTGCTGGTGGAGCTTGATGAATATGTTCCTACCGATTATTTAAAGGAGCAGTATTTACGTGTTTTTGACGAAATCGCATCGGGGCCGGCAAGTCCACGCGAGGGCATCGGCATTTGGATCTCCGGTTTTTTTGGGTCCGGAAAATCCCTTTTTGCCAAAATACTTGGCTACACGGTAGCAGCTCGACGGGTCGGGTCCAAAACCGCGTCCGATATTTTCAAGGTAAAACTCAACAATCCCAAGATTGCGGCCTTGCTGGATTCCATCAACGCGCGTATCCCCTTTCATGCCGTTATTTTCGATGTTTCCATGGATCGAGGGGTGCGCTTGGCCAATGATCGCCTCACGGAAATCGTGTACAAAGCCTTGCTGAAGGAACTCGACTATTCCACGGATTTCGACCTGGCCGAGCTTGAAATCACCCTTGAAGGTGATGGCAAGCTGGAGACTTTCCAGAAAAGATTCCAGGAAATCCACGGCCAGCCCTGGAAAATAAGACGCCTTCTGGGGCTGGCCCTGAATGAAGCCAGTGCGGTGCTTCATGCTCTTGATCCGGGAACCTATTCCACCCCTGATTCCTATGCCGGTTCGGTGGGCCACGGACGCGCAGACATCGATCCCAATAAACTGGCGCAAAGAGCCTATGAACTCGCTGATCGCCGCCGTCCAGGTCATGCCTTGATCTTCATCATCGACGAAGTGGGCCAGTATGTTTCGCGCAGTGTGGACAAAATGCTCGACTTGCAGGCTATCGTCCAGGCTTTGGGCGTGGAGAGCAAAAACCGCGTGGAGCATAAAAAGGCGGTCTCGCCATGCTGGCTCGCTGTCACCTCCCAGGAAAAACTGGATGAGGTTGTTAATGCCCTGGACTCCAAAAAGATCGAACTCGCCAGGCTCCAGGATCGCTTCCGCTTGACCGTTGACCTCAAACAATCCGACATTGCCGAAATCACCGCGACACGGGTTCTGGAAAAGACACCCGCGGCAGAGAAAGCCCTCGGGCAATTATTCGACGACAACGAGGGCCGGATTAAAGAACTGGGAGGTTTGGAGCGCACGAGCCGGGACACCACCATCAATAGGAAATCCTTCACTCGGCTCTATCCCTATCTGCCCTATGAAATCGACCTTTGCGTAGATATCGTAGCCGGCCTTAGGCTTCGTCGCGGCGCGCATCGCCATGTTGGCGGGAGCAACCGCACGATCATCAAGCAGGCCCAGGAGTTGATGATCAATCCCCGTACGCGCCTGGCAGATGCCCCCATAGGCGACCTGGTCACGCTGGACAGGGTTTACGAACTGCTATATCTCGGCAACTTGCTTCCCAGCGAGGTGAGCCGGGAAATCGACGATGTGGTCAAAAACCTGCCGGACAAAAAAATGGCCCAAAAAGTGGCCAAAGCCATCGCACTGTTGGAACCAGTCAAAGATTTACCGCGCACCCCCCACAACCTGGCAGTCGTACTCTACCCTTGTGTCACTTCCGGTGCGATTCTCGGTGAAGTGGAGAAAGCCATCGCGGCGCTTGAAAAGGCCCAGGTGATCCGAAATTCCGAGGAGGGCTACAAGCTGCTGACCGTTCAGGAAAAAACCTGGGAAACGAGACGCAACAGCCTCGACCCCCGTGAGGCGGACCGCAACCGCATCAAACGGGAAGTTTTACGGCAAATATTTTCCGACCCCCAACTCAGGAAATACCAGTACCAAAACCTGCGGACGTTTCGAAACACGCTTGTCGTGGATGGCGATACGGTCGAATCCGCCGGCGAAATCCCGCTCGCGCTGTTGCTTGCGGACTCGGTTCAATCGAAAGCCGATCGCGTCAGCGAGGCTCGCGATGAAAGCAGCACCCGTCGCAACGAGGTGTTTTGGATCGTCACCCAGTCTGACGAAATCCACGATTTGGTCGCCGAAGTCTACCGGTCAAGGGAAATGGTCTCCGAGTACGAGCGTCTTGCCTCCCAGCAGCGTCTGAGCGGAGAAGAATCTTCCTGCCTTGCCGAGGAAAAAAACCGACAGGGTGCTCACTACCGGAAACTCCGCACCAAGATGCTTGATGCCGTCACGGCCGGTATCGGCTTTTTTCAGGGAATCCAGCACGATGCCACGGCGCTTGGTTCCGGATTTGTGAATGTTTTTCATAAACTTTTTGACATTGTGGTACCTGTTCTCTATCCGAAGCTTGAAATCGGAGTCCTTCCCCTCAAGGGCGATGAGCCGGAAAAATTCATCACTGCGGCAAATTTAAATGGCCTGCCTCCAGTCTTTCACCATGATAAGCCCGAACAGAGCCTCGCAGTGAAGCAAAGCGGCAAATATCTGCCCAACCTGGGAGCGGACCTCTGCCGGGAAATCCATGACTATCTCAAAAAGGAACACGCATACGGCAACAAGGTCACCGGAAAGATTCTGGAAGCCCATTTTTCGGGTATCGGATACGGATGGGAACGCGAGACCCTGCGCCTTGGCCTGGCCGTGCTTTTCCGGGGAGGGGCCGTGGAAGTCACGCACCAGGGCCGCAAATATCGCAACTACAGCGATCCCGCCTGCCGGTCGCCTTTTGTCAACAATCCCGCGTTTCGAGCAGCCTCCTTTGCACCGCGGGAAACCCTGGATCTAAAGATCTTGGCCCGAGCGGCACAGGCCTATGAAGAAATCACCGGCAAGGATGTCAACATCGAGGAAGGCGATATAGCCAATGCTTTCCAGGAAGTGGCGGCGGCCGACAGGGAAAAATTGCTTCCGGTGGTCGCCCGCCTATTAGCTCTCAAGGTTCCGGGCGCGGATTCCGTGGCAGAACACCTCCAGTGGGTCGAGGGCATCCTGGATATGGCACCCGACGATTGCGTAAAGACCCTTGCCGGCGAGGGCAAATCATATCTTGATGGCCGGAAAAAAACGGCGACATTGGAATCACTGGCTTCGGAGGTTAATCTCAAGGTCCTGACCACTGCCCGCCGGGTACTGAACGAGCAGTGGCCGATTCTCGCCGAGCGGTCACCCGGCCCGGAACTTGAGAAGTCTGCTTATGAATTGGCGGAGGCTTTTGATTCGGAAAACGCTCTTGATCATTTGGAGAAAATTCGGCAGGCCTCGGAAACACTGATCAGTGAGTATGGGCGGCTATATCGCGGTACGTTTGAAAAGCGCAATAAGGTCTATGAAACCGCAGTGGATCATGTGAAGGGGCTCCCAGAGTGGACTGCCTTCGATAAGGATACAGATGCCACAGAGGTTGAACGTGAGGCCCTGCTTCGACCTCTTGTGTTTCGTCTGGGTGAAAGGCTGGACCTTCAAAAAGGTGATTCCGTCTGCCGTATAACGCTTGCCACCGTTTCCCAGATGGAGAGCGATATCGCCGCTGTGGAAAGCCTGACCAGAGAAGTGATCCTTCGCTTGCAAAAGACTGTGGAGCCCGAGGAAAAGGTGGAACGGTTTCGGGTCTCCCAACATTTTTCAGGCAAAATCGAAAGCAAGGAGGATCTGGATGCCGTTATCACTGCCCTGCGCGACAAACTAGACAAGCTCCTGGCCCAAGGCTGCAAAGTAATCCTGGAGTAAATAATGCGAGCATACGAGTTAGCAATTCAGAATTTTTCCGTGGCAGAGCACCTCCTCCAACTCCATGAATTATTTCGGGGGTTGCAGGAATGTCCGGCCAACGAGGAGCTGCGTCTTGCGGTGTGCTCGTGTTTTGACATTCCGGAACAAACCGTATTAAGACACGCACGAAATGACCAGGTCGTCCTGGTGGCCAAAGCTACAGCGCCCATCCCGCCAAGCCTTATGGTTCAGGACGGCATCAACTTCCTGCTGCGTCAGGCGATCGTTGTGGGATGTACGGCCCTGGAATCTTTTTTCTGGGATGCCTTGCGGGAAAACGTGCTCACCATTGTGCGTGCCCGCAAGCGGGGGGCGGATGAATCCCTGCGGAAGCTTACCCTTTCCCTAGATGACTACTTATCGTTGGAGGGATACGAAGATCCGGACGTGAGGCTGCAGCAAATCATACTGAAAAATTTCGAACGCGGCACGCTCTATGATGCGTCCTCTATCGAACATGTCGCCAGGATTCTCACTGTAAGGAACTTCTGGGCCAAGGTCGCCGCCAAAACCGGCAATCCCGACAATGAGATCAAACGACAAATCGGTGAAATTATCCAACGCCGTAACCAGATCGCACACAGAGCCGACCGACCCGACGAAAGTGCCGACAAACCCGAGGAGCAAGACGGTCACGGCCTCCGCGCCATCAACTATGCCTGGGCCAACACGCGGGTTGCCACGGCCAGGAACGTGGTATCTGCCGCATCTGAAATATTCGGAGCGACCTTGCAGCAATTGAAGACGCAACTTGACCAGGAGGAAGAACAACGCCTTGCCCGGCAAACCATGAAGCAATGAACCTGACTTACCCCTCATAAGGGAATGAAATAGATGAACGATGCACTGATCGCACAAATCCAAAATTTCACCCTGAAGGCCCGCGGCACAGTGGAAACCGAGGCCGGAAGGCAGCTTGAAGGTATTTACGGTTGGCTGCCGGATGGCCGGTTTGAGGATGCGGCCAGTTACCCCGCCATCAAGGCAATCCCGGAAGCCGCCGAAACCCGCCGGCGCCTGGAAGCCTACGCCGAGGAGGAAAAAACCGCTGGTATTTCCCCAAAAGAGGCCCGCACCAAGCTGGTGAGAGAGACCGTCTTCACCTGGCTCAACCGCCTGGTGGCCTTGCGCATGATGGAGGAACGCCGGATCATCAGACCCACCATAAGCAAACTGGATAAATCCAACAGCTTCATTTTCTGGATCACCGCGGACGGAAACGAGGAGATGTATATTCTTCATCAGAAGGGAGCCCTGCCCCAAAACACCATGGGGGAAGGCCCCAGCGATATGGCTTACCGAAAATTTATGCTCTGGCAATGCGCGCAACTGGCCAGGGACGTGTCGGTTTTGTTTGATACGGATAATCTCTCCAGCCGCCTCTTTCCTCGGCCCCCCGTGCTGAAAAAGATCGTGGAATCTATGAGCGGGGAGAATTTATCGGAAGCGTGGCAAACTGGAAACGAAGAGGCGGTGGGGTGGGTATATCAAGCGTTCAATGCCGAAGAATTGGAGGCTGCTTTCACCGCCGCGCGTCTTTCCAAGAAAAAGTTCGAGGCCAAGGACATCCCGTCCGTCACCCAACTATTCACCATCCGGTGGGTCGTTCGGTTTCTGGTTGAAAACACCCTTGGCCGGCTTTGGGTGGAGATGCACCCGGATAGTAGGCTGCGAAATGAACTCACCTACCTCGTTCCTTTCGACGGCTCTGCTCGTCCATTGAAATCCGTAAAAGACATTACTTTTCTGGACCCCAGCTGCGGGTCCATGCACTTTGGCCTTGTGGCCTTCGATATTTTTGTCGAGATGTATAGGGAAGAGCTTGAAAAGTCGGGGCAGGAAGGATGGCCGGACAAAGCAAGTGTTGCTTCTGCTGATGATATAGCCGCAAGCATTATCGAATACAATATTTATGGCATCGACCTAGACCTGCGCGCGGTTCAACTTTCCGCGCTCACGCTTTTGTTGAAGGCTCGCACACTCAACAAGGACTGTGCCTTTTCGGACCGCAACCTGGCCTGCGCCAATGTGGAAGCGGTCACCGGCGGCCGTCTCGAAGAATTTGTCTCGCAATCTCAATTCAGCCATCCCATCTATGAACGCATCCTCAGGTTCATGGCCGCCAGTTTGAAAAATTCCGACCAACTTGGAAGTTTGCTCAGGCTGGAAAGAACGCTGGAATACCTCATCGCCGAAGAGCGGAAAAATGTGGATGCGAAAAAGCAACTGGATCTTTCCTTTCCTGGCTTGTCTCAAGACCAGTTCACGACCCAGGAGGGAATTCAGGAATTTTTTGACATTCTATATGAACAACTGATTCGACATTTGAATACCTTCGTTAAGGAATCGCGCGGCCGGAAGCTTGACCCCGGCCACTTTGCCTCCGAAACGGCCAAAGGGCTTCGATTTCTTGGCATCGTTTCGTCGCAATACGATGTGGTGGCCACCAATCCGCCCTATCTATCCGGTCGCAAGATGAACAAGCGGCTGGCGGAATTGCTTAAAGATCAGTACCCGGAGGGAAAGACCGACCTGTACGCCGCGTTTATTCTGCGCTGCCAGGAATTGACCGGGCCGCAAGGATTTGTCGGCATGCTAACCATGCACTCTTTTATGTTCATTGGCAGCTATGAAAACATGCGCAAAACCTTGCGGAAAAATGTTTGCGTGGAAACGCTGGCCCATTTCGGCGGCGGTTTGTTTGCTGTGGGCAATCCCGGGACTTTGCAGACGTCAGCCCATGTCTTAAGAAAGGAAGCTGACACGCCAAAACGACAGGAGCATCAAGGCACCTATTTCCGCTTGGTACGAGAAAAAGATTCGGAAGCCAAGCGGATCGCTTTTGAAGACGGACTTTCCGTTTTAAAGGGCGACAGGGCGTACCCGTTGATTTTTACGCGCCGGCAGGAAGATTTCGATGCTGTTCCGGGTAAGCCGTGGGTGTATTGGATGCCGAAAAAGTTATGTTTATTCTTCAAACACTTAGAAACAATAAGTAATTTTGCGCCACCCCGTGTTGGACTGCAAACAGCAGATAACGCTCGTTTTCTTCGCAAGTGGTGGGAAGTTGAATTCCAAGATTTCGAGCGAAATGCCGCGTCTTGTTTACAGAGCAAGACAACAGGAAAAAAATGGTTCCCTTACATGAAAGGTGGAACTCCAACACCATGGTTCGGTAATCAGGAGCATGTTTTAAAGTGGGAAAATAATGGGGCTGAAATTGATGCTTTCCGGCCTCGGGCCGTGATTCGTAATCCCGATTATTATTTCCGCAAAGGCGTCACTTGGAGCGACGTGAGTTCCAAAGGCTTCGCCGGCCGGCTTTCGCCGGGGGGATTTATTCATGATGTAAAAGGTATGACCTGCTATCCACCAGAAGACAAAATTTTTACTGTGCTCGGTTTGTTCAATTCGGCCTTTGCAAAATTCGTTTTGAGCGCGCTCAATCCGACCATTTCGTTCCAAGTTGGCGATATTGAACGTCTTCCAATCCCCGATCAGTCATCGAAAACACTTGATTCCATGGTTGAATTATCCATTGGCCTTGCAAAGCAGGATAGCGCGGACAGCGAAATCACCTATGATTTTATCCATCCCCCAATCTCGGTTGCCAAAGTAGATGATCGCCATGCCCGTTTACACGAAATCGAAGTGAAAGTCGACAAAGAGGTGACGCGCCTCTACGGCTTGACCGAAGCGGATCGTCTTGCCCTGATAGTCGAGTTGGAAGGTACGACGGCCGTGAAAGACGAAGAAGGCGATGCCACCCAAAGCGCCTGGACCCAACCCGCTTTGGCCCGGGCCTGGATCAGTTACGCCTTTGGCGCGGTGCTGGGCCGATATGCCATCGGCGAACCCGAAGGATTTGGCAGAGGGGATTTTGACGAAGACACCGCCACCGCCATCCACGCCTTGACAGACGAAGACGGCGTGATGCTATCGGAGCCGGGCCATCCCCAGGACATAACAGCCCGCGCCCTACGTTGCCTGGAATTGTTGGGCGGTATGAAAACCGCCCACACCCTGACCCGGCAAGCCACCGGTGCCGAGGCGGACCCAGAGGATCTGTTGCGCGGTTTTCTGGATCGTTTCACAGGCAACCCGGAGGTTTCTTTCTGGCGCCACCACTTCCAGCTTTACCGCAAGCGCCCTATCTACTGGCCCCTTCAATCTCCCAAACGCAACTTCACGGTATGGGTTTTCCAGGAGCGCTTTACAAGGGACACGCTCTTCAAGGTGAGTTCGGAATTTGTGGACCCCAAGATCCGCTGGCTGGAAGCCCGTATCAGGGAACTCAAGGACAAGGCCGAAAAAAGCACCGGTGCGGAAAAACGATCCGCGGAAAAGGAAGCCTCCCGACTGACAGATATCCTGGACGATGCGCAGGAATTTTCCAAACGACTGAATGCCATCATCCAGAAAGGCTACACGCCGCACATAGACGATGGCGTGCTCATCAATGCCGCGCCTTTGTGGGAGCTCCTGCCTTCTTGGCCGGACACCAAAAAGGCCTGGAAAGAGCTTGAAGACGAGAAATACGACTGGGCGCACCAGGCCATGGACCACTGGCCCGACCGCGTGAAAGAAAAGTGCAAAACCAACAAATCCTTCGCCATCGCCCACGGGCTGGAGTGAGAAACCATATCGGAACCTATTTTCATGGCCAAGTTATCCGACAAAATCCGAAACATGATCGCTCGGCAAGTGAAGACCCGGGGAATCGTTGTCTGGTACGACCCCGAAGAGGCCTACGCCGGATTAATCCAGGGCTTAGATCTTCCTGAAACAACGGTGCTGCAATACGCGGATTCCTTTTTCCACCTTCGCCATGAACTGGAACCCTACCTGGAATTTGTCACCGCCGAAGCAAAACCCAAGGACGGATGCGGCGTTGCCCCGAATGTTGTGGTTTATATCCCCTTGCAACGGGGAAAGACAGACTTTGCCTTGATCGAAGCCGAAACCGCCGGCGTGGTGGTCGAGCCTGGCGCGGAATCTCCGGAAAGAAACAGCCGCTTACGGGTCCAGGCGGAGTCGTTTTTTTTGGAGGTCGCCCCGGAAAAAGCTGCGCACCTGGCAAGGCAGGTGGCGGAAGGGCTGCTGACGCTTGAAGACCTGGACCGCATTTCCGAAGAAGTGGGTAGCATCACCTCGGGCGCGCTTAAACTGGTTTTCGGCGCAGCATCTCCCATCGAGTCCATCATCGAGTTTGCCTCAGGATCGGGAAAAGACGCCAAGATTTCCCAAAAAAAAGCTCTGGGTGAATTGCGAAATCTGGTGCAATCGGAATTGGGTCTTGATTTCGGGGAAACATTATCCCCCAAGGAAGCCCGCCAGGCATTGCGCAGAATAATATTGTTGGCTGAATTCACGGCGGCCATTCCCGAAGCCGGAAGGCCCCCGGCGCTCGGGCCTGTCAGTTTACCTGAAAAACCCGTGCAACAGGATGCGCTGAAGCACTTGTGCGAGACCTGGCGTAATCGGGTCGATTTTCGCGACGGTTACATCCAGGCGGCTCGTGATCTGGAGGAAGCCGCCGGCATTACCCAAATGAAATTGAATCTCGATGATGCGGAGGCGGTGGGAACTTTTCCCGGCATCGAGTCCCTGCTCATCCGGTCCGCACAGATCGCTTTGCTTGAAGGACGGACGGAAGAAGCGTCGCGTTTGGCCGAATCACGAAAAAAATCCTTCTGGAGCCGTGAGCAGCCAGAGCTATTGTTGAGGTGGTCTGCCATGGAATTCGCCGGGCGTTTCATGAAGGAAGCTGCCAAGCTTGGTGACCGCATCAAAAGTCTGGATTTTTCGGCAGCTGAGATGGTCCGGGCCTATACTCTTTTTGCGGAACCCTGGATGATGGCGGATCGCTTGCATCGTCATTTTGAAAGCCGTCTGCTCAACCTCGATCCGGATGAAACGGAAGAAGACGACTTTGAAAAACTGACTGCCAAAATCCGGAGAACATATGCGGACCTGACCGATGAACTGAACCGCGCCTTTGTAGGGCGCTTCCAAAAAGCTGGCTTTGAAATACAAGGCATCCTGCCTCAGACCCGTATCTTTTGTGACCGAGTTGATCCCGCTCTGGCCAAAAAGAAAAAAACGGCCTTTTTTCTTGTAGATGCTTTACGATATGAAATGGCGTCCGAACTTCTGGAGGGCATGGACAAGGATTTCGATGTTACCCTTGAGCCTGCCATCAGCAGCCTGCCATCTATCACCTCAATTGGGATGGCCTCTCTTTTGCCCGGAGCGGAAAAAGGATTGGAACTGGTTTCCGCCAAGGGAGGGCTGTCCGTTGCCCTGGAGGGCCAGCTCCTCAAAGATCGCAAGAGCCGTTTGGCATACATGGAGGAAAAAGTATCCGGCGGGTTCATGGCCCTAAAGCTGGCAAACGTATTGGGACTCGGCGCTAAAAGAAAAAAGCAGCTGAAGGAAGCAGATCTGATTGTCGTGACTTCCCAGGAAATTGACCGCCTGGGAGAAGACGGCGACGATTACGCTGAGACCCGCCGCTTTATGGACGATATGTTGGAGCAGCTTCGCCGCTCAATCCGGATTCTCGCAAAGCTGGGGATCGAACATTTCATCATCACAGCGGACCATGGCTACCTTTTTACCGGCCAAATCGATCCTGGGTTGCTCATGGATTCTCCCGGAGGGGCCGTCCTGGAACTCCACCCGCGGGCTTGGATCGGTAAGGGCGGAACAGACGCCAAGGGGTATGTGCGAGTGGCTGCCAGTGAGCTTTCGTTCGGTGGTGACCTGGAAATGGCTTTCCCGCGCGGTCTTTCCTGCTTTCGGGTGAAGGGGGGCGTCGGAGGATATTTTCATGGCGGCATTTCGTTGCAGGAGATGGTGATACCTGTCGCCATCCTGCAAAAAAAGGCGTCGACTGGGATTGATACCGCAACCGGAATACAGGTTCGCTTGGAGTTCGGGAAAGCCGCAATCACCAATCGATTCTTTTCCATGGTCGCCACACTTGATGTGCAGGGGCTTTTCCCGCCGGATGTGGTCAGAATTCGAGCCGCTGTGCTTGCCAACAAAAAGGAAGTGGGTTTTTGCGCCATGGCCGCCTATGGCTATGAAGAGGGGTCGCGCGAAATTACCATGCGAAAAAATGAACCCAACGCCCTAACCTTCATGCTCTCGGAAGACACTGGGGTTGAAAAAGTGGCGGTTCAAATCGTAGATTGCCATACTCAGCTTGAGTTGGCTTCGGTGGCCGATGTCCCGGTCAGACTGGGGATTTGATAATGGATGATGCACTCGACCAGAAAGTTACGGATATTTTTGCAGGCAAAGTGGTTCGCAAAGATCTTGTACGAAAAATCAAGGTAGGTGTAAATGTCCCGGTATTTGTCCTGGAATACCTTCTGGGTAAGTATTGCGCCACCGACGATCCGATCGCCATAGACGCCGGCTTGCGTGTGGTGAACAACACCCTGGCCGAAAATTTCGCACGGCCCGAGGAAGCCAACAAGGCACAGGCCCTGGTCAAGGAAAAAGAGCGGTATACCTTTATTGACAAAGTGAAGGTCCGTTACCTTGCCCAGGATGACAAATACTGGGCCGAACTGGTGAACTTTGGCAACAAGTACCTTCACGTGCCGGATCGTTTTGTCCGAGAGTTTGATCGACTTTTGATGGGCGGAATCTGGGCGCAAGTAGAAATCCGGCATCAATACGACGAAGAAGCCCGGGGGCGTCGCAGTCCCTTCTGGATCGAGCAGATCACCCCGATACAATTAGCCAGTTTTAATCTGGATGAATACCGCCAAGACCGATCTCGTTTCAATTCCGAAGAATGGGTGGATCTGCTTATCCGTAGTATTGGAATGGAGCCAACCCAGTTTGACCGCAGGCTGAAACTTTTATTCCTGCTAAGATTAGTGCCCCTATGTGAGGCAAACTACAATCTGGTGGAACTCGGGCCGAGAGGTACGGGCAAATCATTCGCATATCAGGAACTAAGTCCCTATTCCATCCTCCTTACAGGCCCAACGACCGTGGCCAACCTGTTTTACAATATCGCATCGGGAAAGATGGGTTTGGTCGGCCTTTGGGATGCCGTGGGCTTTGATGAGGTCGCCGACCTTCAGAAAATGCCCAAAGAAGTGGTGACGACGCTCAAAACCTACTGCGAATCGGGCTCATTTGCCAGGGGGAAGGAATCCCTGTCCGGGCAAGCCTCCATCGCAATGTTCGGCAACACCAACCAACCCGTGGAAGTCATGGTCCGGTCCTCGCACCTGTTTATGCCCATGCCGGAGGTGATCCGGGATGACCTGGCCTTCCTGGACCGCATCCACTGCTATCTTCCAGGCTGGGAAGTGCCCAAGATGCGCATGGAATTTTTCACGGACCACTATGGGTTCGTAGTCGACTATCTTGCCGAGGCCATGCGTGAACTTCGCCGGCACAATTACACCGAGTTGGTTGACAAATATTTTTCATTTGGGAAACATCTGAACGCCCGCGATGTAAAAGCCGTAAGGAAATCGGTGTCCGGCCTGATCAAACTCATCTATCCGGAAGGGGATGTCACCAAAGATGAAATGGCGGAACTGCTAAGCCTCGCCTTGGAAAGCCGGCGCCGGGTGAAGGAACAATTGAAAAAAATAGGGGCTTTCGAGTACCACCAGACCTCGTTTTCATATCATGACAAGGAAACAACGGAAGAAACTTACGTCGGGGTGCCCGAAGAGGGGGGAAGAAATCTCATCGCCACCGACCCGCTTGCGCCCGGCTGCCTATACACAGCGTCCGTGAACCCCGAAGGAAAGGTCGGCCTGTATCGGATCGAGGTGGGTGTTTCATCCGGAACGGGGAAACTAAAATTGGCCGGAGGCCTGCAAAGCCAGATGAAGGAATCCGTACAAAGGGCATTCGCCTTTCTCCAGGGCCACAAGGTCCCCATGGGGATTGCCAGTGTGTTCGACACCACAGACTTTCACGTTGAATCCATCGACCTGCTCGGAAACAAAATCATTTGCGAGGCCGGTGTCGCCTTCATCGTCGCAATCTGTTCGGCTATAAAAAAAGTCCAAACCATGCCCGGCCTTATAATCCTTGGCGACCTCAGTATCCAGGGCAATATCAAGGCCGTCCAATCCTTGGTGGAGCCCCTTCAAATGGCCATGGAAAACGGAGCCAGGCGAGCGTTGATCCCACTTGAGAACAAACGCAATTTCCTGGAGGTATCCGGCGAAATAATGGAGACGGTTGATCCGATTTTCTACTCCGACCCGCAAACCGCGGCAATGAAGGCACTTGGTTTAAAGTAGGTCAAGCATAGGGTTTTGCAATGAAACTTACGCCAGAAGTTGGATTATTACATAGGGGTATCATCTCAAAATTACTCTTTCTTTTTTCTTAATCTTTGAACTGCAGCAGCATTTTGACATTGAGGACTGCAATATTTCTTTTTTCTTTTCGTAGGGTTAAAAAATAATTTACTGCAATTCGGACACTTTAAAAGCGAGGAAATCCCAAATCCATCCACTGCTTCAAGGAAATATGTAAAACACGAGTTGATTTTTTTTTGTTGTAACAGTTGCCCATGCCTATATCCTTCCACCTCTCCAAATACTTTTACATCTACGCCTTCTCTTTTGGACTCAGAGAAAAATCTATATTTATCATTTGGCATTAAGGTAAATCTATATGGAACGTCTAAAGTAAAAGAATACGTTTTCCTATCAATAAGGTAACTGCAAATCCATTCAATATCGAGGCATAATTCCTTCTGTAATTCCTTGACGGCATCCCACTCTTGTTCTTCTATTCTATCCGCAAAAAGAAGCTGATCAAGTCGCACATCTCTGGCAAAGGAAATGGTAAGTAGATTGACTAAATTCGAAAGCCAACTTGTTTTCTGTTTCATGGTAAGATTTTCCAAGTCGGTATAACAAAATCCGAGAAGATCCTGAATATATTCAATTTTTAATTGCCGATCCATGATTTATCCTTCCTTTAGTTATTTCTAATTACGATTAAATATTAATAATATGTAATTGTCAAATTGATTTTATGGGAAAATATCATTTTAACCATAAATATATTGACATATATAATAATGTATTCTAATTAAATGCTAATTATGTCTATTTACCATTTATTCCATTTAACCATTACATTATTAAATTTATTGAGAGGTTCACATGAGTTCTGAATGCACAGACAACATACCACCGGACATTATTATTGCGGGAATGCCTTGTTACACTCGTCCAGCACTGGCAACGGCATTGGGAAAAAGTAAGCAGACACTAGCCGGATGGCGAACACGGGGTTTCGGGCCATCATTCATAACGCTTGGGCGCAAAATCGTATATCCTCAGAAAGAGGTGCTTAATTGGCTGAATAGCAGAACCGTTAACCCATCGAATATTGTCAAAAGATAGAACAAGAGGCGAAATATGACAGACCGTTTTTTGGAAAAAACAAAGCGACGGGCGGTTCCGGTAAACAAAATCGAAAAAAAGGCTCCGTTTCTGGACATGTTTACCATTAATACCGACATGGTTACCACAATTACGGAGCACATGAATCAAAATGGATATGACAAAAACTATCCCATCATCGTATGGGACCGGGGTAACAGTAAAGGGAACCATCAACGATATATTTTAGTTGATGGACATACCCGTCTCCAGGCAGCCCAGAATGTCGGCATGGATTCCATCTATGCCTCTTGTGTGACCTTTCCCGATGAAGATACCGCCTTCGAATACGCTGTCCACAACCAACGTGATCGCCGAAATATGACGGATGCCGATCTTGTCCGGCACATCGCGGCGGTGGATCAATTGAAACGCAAAGGACAGCGGACGGACTTAGCGCAAGGTTGCGCTAAGTCGGGAAAGTCAGCAGCAGAAACGGCGAAGGTTGTCGGAAAGTCTACAAGGCAAGTTGAGAAGGTACGATACATCGAAAAGCATGCCGACGATGAAACCAAGGCGGCTGTTAAATCCGGCGAAAAGTCCATCAATAAGGCCTACCAGGAGACCCGGGCTAAACGGAAAAAAAAGACCCCACCTACCACTACACCTGAATCACAAAAACCTAAGAATCAGGATGGCGAACCTTCCACTGAAGATGCTGTCTCCGATGATTCCATCTCATGGGAAACGCTGCCGGCGCACCTCGAATCTATCAATAAGTTTCTCTATGATAATGCCAGGGTCCCGGACAGCATTGTGAATCGGAAGGAAATAATTCTCCAGATTCAATGGCAAGCAGGACCTCTTTTGACACAAGCGGGCATGTTGATGTGAGGGGGCAATGACTAAAACCAAAAAATCCAGGCAACATATCAAACTCAACCAACAGGACCTTCAGTTACTTGATGAGGGGTATAAGGATATCGAAACTCAAGAGAAAAATTATAAGATTTTGACCGGCGCCGAGATTGGGTCAGGTGAAAAAAATGGTTTTGTCCCCCTGGCAGAACCACCGGTCAATTCATTCCAGGGGGATGAATGGGATATTCGATAAGCGATAAGATTAATGACGATATTCGATTAAGCCAGAAACGCAAGACGATTAAAAAAGGCGGCACTTTTATTGAGCGGGAGCTTTATCAGTCAGAAGCGTTTATGTCTTTGCGACGGGCTTTCTCAGTTCAACTCTTGATTCTGTTTTTGGACAAAAGAATACGAGAATCAACGGGAAAAGCGAAGGACCGTAAAGGCCGTAGGCGGGAACTGAAGTTTGTCAACTTGGATAATATCAATATGCCATATTCGGAGCTTGAAAAAAAATACGGAGTACCACGGCAGACTATTACACGGGCGCTTGATGAGATTCTCTCAAAGGGCTTTATTGAAATCCAGTATCAGGGCGGAGCTTACCATCACGATAAAAGCGTTTATGCGCTGGTCGATAAGTGGATGATGTGGAAACCTGGGATGGCGCCGTTCAGTATACGCCAACCGGACGTCAAGCGGGGGTATCAGCAGAGGGGAAAAAACATTTCTCGCGCACAGATTGTTACCCCTATACACGCACAGATTGTTACCCCTGATGGCCATTTAGGGGTAACAGATTGTTACCCCACCAAAACGGGCGAAACGGTATGACTGACAAGGGATTAGGCCAAAAATGCGCGATTATGTGAATATCCATTCTGGGGTAACAGATTGTGCGTGTTTACATGTATTACCATGAACCTGGAGCTTGAGGGCGAAGCTCTCAAAAGGGCGAACGGACTGAAAGGAACCTAAGGAAACCATTGACAGTCACCACCCGACCATATATCACCCTTCAAAGCAGGAGGGTGTTAACCATGAAAGGAAACGTATATACCAGGCAAAAGTGCTGGTCCTGTGGTCGTGTCCTTGTCCATAGCGAGCGGCGCAATGGGTGTTTCTGTGAAATTCACCCAAAGAATCAAGCCACAGGTGAATTTTATGTCAAGTTCGGCCGTGACATCAACAAACGGTTTCCAACTTATGAGCGATCTATCCGTTTCTTAACCGGTCTACGCTACGAGGTTGATCGCGAGAAGTTCGATCCACGGGATTACCAGAGCAGCAATCCACTATCGTTCGACAATCTGGCAACCAGATATCTTGAGTTCAAGAAGAATCAGAATTTAGCATCTTTTTATCATATCGAACAGTACATTAACCTGGCGGTCGAAAAGTGGCGGGATCGTAACATCAAAACCATCCGCAAAAAAGATATCCGTGAATTTCTCTACGGTATCCCGAAAATCTCTGAAAAGACCAGGGCCAACTATGCAGCAACCCTTCGCAATTTTTGGTATAAGTTCCTGTATGAGGAAGAGGAAATTCTCACCTTGGCCGATCTTCCGAAAATTCCAGACGTACCATATGAGTTAGGGTTCCGAAAAATCGTTCAGATCGATATCAGAGAAAAGATCGTTAACAGGATACGTCAGCGCACATACCACATCAATCCGAAAATCTGGTTGGGCGTTGATCTATTGTGTGCCTATAATAATCTCAGACCCGGTGACCTGTTGCGGCTCAAAGAAGGCGACATTGATCTTGAATATGGGGTACTCACATTCTGGAGACCGACCAAATCCAAGAAGCGGAAAAAACCTAAAGTTATCCGTATCCGTTTGCTCGATTATCACAAAGAAGAATTCCTAAAGCTAAAGGCGAAATACCCCGCTACAGATATCATGCCTTTTTTCAGACACGTTGAATTGAGCGGTGTTGCCGTCAACCGACCATTTGCACCAGGCTATTTTTATAAGCAGTGGAAAAAAGCGTGTATGGATCTTGGCATTGAGGATTTGGACCTTTATGGGGGTTGCCGACATTCTTCAATTACCGCATTAGCAAAAGAGGTGGGCAAAGACAAAGCCCGGAAATTCTCGGGTCACGATACGAACAAAGCATTTGATCGATACTGCCAGATAGCGGATGATGACACGTTTGACATGGCGCAACTGATGGCGAAGATGCGGGGCAAAGTGGTTGAGTTTAAGAAGGAAAATACCGCACCACAAACGCACCACGCATCAAGGGTCCGGAAAATAACCTAACCTATTGATATTACAAAAAATGACTGGTCGGGGCGAGAGGATTTGAACCTCCGACTTCCTGCTCCCAAAGCAGGCGCGCTACCAGGCTGCGCCACGCCCCGATGACAAAATTGATAACGCGTGTCCCTATCATGCTTTGACAAATCTTTCAAGCGGGACACAACGGATCAGGGTTTTCGCAAAAAAGACGATATTGCCGCTCCGATCCGCGCTGCAAGATCTGCCAGCACCTCGGGATCCTGAAGCATTTTTCCTTCCAGCGGGTAGGTCAGATATCCGACCTCCACGACAATTGCCGGCATATCCGCCCCCCTTAAAACCATCAGGGGCGCGGTCTCGATCCCGTTGACCGTAAATGTGTTTCCGGCACCCAGATGACGGGCCATCTCTCCGGCAAGCCTGCTGCTGGCCGAAAGGTGCCGGTATTGAAGAAAATCCCAGTTTTTCAGGTTTCCGGCATGGGAGGGCTCTTTTTTCGGCTCGGATACCGTGGGCAGATCCTTGAAATAAAAAACATAGAGGCCTTTTGCCTGATGGAGGAAACCGCCGCCGGTGTGAATGCTGATAAATAGGTCGGCTTTTGCGCCGTTGGCCACTGCGGTACGACCCGGAAGGTCCAGTCCGTAGTCGCCGGTGCGGGTCAGGAGCACCCGGTGATCGGCCTCCAGCACGGCAGCAACCTTTTGGGCAAGCGTAAGGGCAACCGTTTTTTCCAGCACCCCTTCCGCCCCTTTTGCGCCGGTATCCAGTCCCCCGTGCCCCGGATCCAGCACAACAGTCGCCTCATAGATCGGAGACCGGGTCTGGGCCGCCGCAGCACCCCCCGGTACGCAGGTCGAAATAAATGCAATGCAAGCCCATAGACACAATATCCGGCAAAGCCCGCAATATGCTAACATAACAGGTGTTTTCTCCATTATCGCTTGACACTCAGCAGGATTGATATTATCATTCCAAATTGTCGTAAAACAAACTTTAATTGAATCAGCTGGAATGTCAAGCTTTACCGGCTGTAATCGGAAACTGCGTTTTTTTTACGACAGGTCTGTCCCGATGGTGCCGCCTTGGCGGACGTGTCACCGGAAGATGTTTGATATACGGACGGGCGAGGCGCTTCATTATGTTTATAGTGACTCGCCTTTTTCTATTTGTCATTTTGACGACCCTTTTGCGAGAGTGGCGGAATTGGTAGACGCACTGGACTTAGGATCCAGCTCTGGCGACAGAGTGGGAGTTCAAGTCTCCCCTCTCGCACCAACTCTGATAAATAGATGCCGAAGAGACCGCGGTGTTTCCAATTTTAGGATATAGAAAGGAAGGTTATGCAAGTTACGGTTGAGGACCTGAGCAGTGTCAAAAAAACGCTCCACATCGAAATACCCGAAAAGACCATCACCCAAGAGCTGGACAAGGCATATCAGGATCTTGGGAAAAAGGCCAAGTTAAAAGGGTTTCGCCCGGGAAAGGCGCCCCGGGCCGTGCTGGTGCAGTATTACAAAAAAGAAGTTCACGCGGATGTCACCTCCAAATTGATTCAGGAATCCTTTCTGGAAGCCATCAAAGAGACCGATCTTAACATTCTGGGTACACCCAAGATCGATCCCCCGGAGCTGAAAACAAAGGAACCCTACAAATACAGTGCCACGGTGGAAATCAGCCCCGATATCGAAGATCTCGATGTCAAATCCATGACATTGAAAAAAACCCGGTACGAAGCCAGCGATAAAGAGATGGAAGCCCAGCTTGCCATGCTTCAGAAAAACCTGGCAAAGCATGAGCCCATCGAAGAAGACCGCCCCCTCGGAGACGGTGATTTTGCGCTGATCGAATACGAAGGGTTCAAAGACGGCGAACCGTTTCCGGATCTTCAGAAGACCGAGAACTACATGCTCAAGGTCGGAGACGCCACCCTGACCGAAGCCTTTGACGAAAAAATCACCGGGATGAAGCCGGACGAGGAACGGGAAGTCCAGGTCGCATTTCCGGAAGATTATTTCAATAAGAGCCTGGCAGGTCTGGAAATCACCTTTCAGGTCACCCTCAAAGAGATCCGCAAAGAGGTGCTTCCGGAGCTCGATGACGACCTGGCAAAGAATTTGGGCAAATATCAGACCCTGGATGAACTGAAAACGGCCATCACGGACAATCTCACACAGGGCTATGAGCAACGGGTCGACCAGGAGATGAACGAGCAAATATTCCAGGAGTTGCTGAACCAGACCGGATTTGAGGTCCCGGACACATTAGTGGAGTTTGAGCTCGAGCATATCGTCTCTGATGCGGAACGCTATTTTTCCCAGCACAATGTTCCCATGGAAGATGCCGGCATTACCCGCGAGTCACTTTCCGAGCAATACCGGGATGTTGCCATCAAGCAGGCCAAACGGCACCTGATTTTACAGAAAATCATCGAACAGGAAGATATCTCCATCACCGATGAAGAACGGGAAGCCGGACTCCAGGAGATGGCGGCAACTTATCAACAACCCATTGATGAGCTTAAGAAGTTTTACAATGAAAACCAGGATCGCTTCGAGGGATTCCGCCAGGCCCTACTTGAAAAAAAGGCCATCCGCCTTATAATTGATAACAGTACGATTGAAGAGGTTGAACCGGAGATCGAACCGGAAGCTGATAAACCGTCCGAAGAGACCGAATAACGTCTTGTTCGATTTTCAGACCTAATTCGATTTTTTAATATTCCGTTCTAATATCAGGAGGTTATTCACTGTGCCATTAATTCCCATGGTCATCGAACAGAGCAGCCGGGGCGAACGTGCATACGACATCTATTCTCGTCTGCTGAAGGATCGAATTATTTTTCTGGGCACCGGCATAAACGATGAAATCGCCAACCTGTTGATCGCCCAGCTGCTTTTTCTGGAGTCCGAGGACCCGGAAAAGGATATCAATTTTTACATAAACTCCCCAGGCGGCGTTGTCACTGCAGGGATGGCGGTCTTTGACACCATGCAGTACATCAAGTCGGATATCGCCACCGTGTGCATCGGCCAGGCTGCCAGCATGGGGGCGGTACTGCTTGCCGCCGGATCCGCCGGCAAACGATATTCGCTTCCCAACTCAAGAATTTTGATCCATCAGCCGATGGGAGGGTTTCAGGGTCAGGCATCCGACATCGCCATCCAGGCAAAGGAAATCCTCCGGATGAAAGAGACCTTGAACATGATTCTGGCCCACCATACAGGACAGGATCTTGAAAAAATCCAAGCGGATACGGATCGCGACTTTTTCATGTCAGGTATGGAAGCAAAAGAATACGGAATCGTAGATCACGTCATCACCAACAGGGACGACCTGGATCACATCGGGGAAACGGAGAACTGATATGGCCAAAAAAGATGACCATAACGAAAACCTCTTCTGTTCGTTTTGCGGCAAAAGCCAGAAGGAAGTCAAAAAGCTGATTGCCGGTCCGGCTGTCTATATCTGTGACGAGTGCATACAGCTGTGCGGCGAGATCATTGAAGAGGAAAACGAAAAGAGCACCACCGGGCTCGAACAGACCCTGGTGCCCAAAGAGATCAAAACCATGCTCGACGATTACGTCATCGAGCAGGATCGTGCAAAAAAAATTCTGGCAGTGGCCGTATACAACCATTACAAACGCCTCGAATCCTCGGTGGCCAACGGTGAGGTGGAATTACAGAAAAGCAACATTCTGCTCATCGGCCCCACCGGATGCGGTAAAACCCTGCTGGCCCAGACCCTGGCCAGATTCTTGAACGTCCCCTTTACCATTGCCGATGCAACCAGTTTGACGGAAGCCGGGTATGTGGGCGAGGATGTCGAAAACATCATTCTTTCCCTCCTCCAAAATGCCGATTACGATGTGGAAAAGGCCAAACGCGGCATCGTATACATCGATGAAATCGACAAAATCGCCAGCAAGTCGGACAATCCTTCAATCACCCGGGATGTATCGGGTGAAGGTGTCCAGCAGGCACTGCTGAAGATCATCGAAGGGACCACCGCCTCGGTTCCACCCAAGGGCGGCCGGAAGCATCCCCAACAGGATTTCGTAAAGGTCGATACCTCAAACATCCTGTTTATTTGCGGCGGCACCTTTAACGGTCTGGACCAGGTCATCCAGCGCCGGTTGGGGGCCAAGATGATGGGATACGGCGCCAAAATCGTGGCGGAAAAGGAGCAGCGCATCGGGGACATCCTGAAAATGGTACGGCCCGAAGATCTCATCAAGTTCGGACTCATCCCCGAGTTCCTGGGCCGGCTGCCGGTTGTGGCCACCCTGGATGAACTCAACGAAGATACGCTCATCCGGATCCTTTCCGAGCCGAAAAACGCATTAATCAAACAGTTTAAAAAACTTTTCGAGCTGGAAGACGTCAATCTGCGATTTACCGACAGCGCCCTCCTGGCCATCGCCAAAGAGGCGCTGAAGCGAAAATCGGGGGCCAGGGGGCTCCGGGCCATCCTGGAAGCCTGTATGCTCAATATCATGTATGAGCTGCCGTCCATCGATGACGTGAAAGAGTGCGTGATCAGTGAAGATGTGGTGATGAACCAGGAAGAACCGATTCTTCTGTACGAACAATCCAAAAAACAGGCATAGGTTTTTAAAATTAAATAATGCATATACCCAAAATATTCAACCCGGATAATCCGGAGGCGGAAAAGGTGAACTATCCGCTGCTGCCGCTGCGCGATATCGTCGTGTTCCCCCACATGGTCGCCCCCCTTTTTGTGGGACGGGAAAAATCGGTCAATGCGCTTTCAGATGCCATGAACAATGACAAGCGTGTCTTTCTGGCAACCCAGAAAAAAGCGGGCATCGATGACCCCCAGGAAAAAGATATCAGCAACCTGGGAACCGTCGGAAACGTGCTGCAGCTGTTGAGGCTTCCGGACGGCACCGTCAAAGCGCTTGTGGAGGGCAAATACCGGGCACGCATCTCACAGTTTGTGGCCGCTGGGGAATTTTTCCAGGTTCAGATCGAACCGGTCATCGAGATCGAGCCCCCCGAGGCGGCTTCGGTGGCATTAAGAAGAGCGATCCTCGACACCTTCGAAACCTACGCCAAGCTGAACAAAAATATCTCCAAAGAACTGGTCGGAAACGTAAACAACATCGAGGATGTGTCTCAGCTGGCCGATACGGTGTCGGCACATTTTTCATTTAATATTGAAGACAAGCAGAAACTCCTGGCGACCATCCACCTGGAGGAACGCCTCTCGTTTCTGCTCAGCCTCATAAAGATGGAGATCGATATCTTCAAAACGGACCAGCGGATCCGCGGCCGGGTCAAAGAGCAGATGGAAAAGACCCAGAAGAACTACTATCTCAACGAGCAGATGCGGGCCATTAAAAAGGAGATGGGCTCGGAAGACGAAGCCATGGACGACCTCAATGAGCTGTTAAAGAGCATTGAGGAAAAAGAGCTGCCCAAAGAGGCTGAGGAAAAGGCTCGTGCGGAGTTTAAAAAGTTAAAGATGATGACCCCCATGTCTGCAGAGGCCACGGTGGTCAGAAACTATATCGAATGGATCATCAGCCTGCCGTGGATGGAACTGAGCGATATCGCCACGGATCAGGATGAAGCCGAAAAGATCCTGGATGAAGATCACTACGGGCTTGAAAAGCCAAAGGAGCGGATTCTGGAATATCTGGCGGTCCAGGTGCTGGTGAAAAAAATACGGGGTCCGATCCTCTGCTTTGTGGGTCCTCCCGGGGTGGGGAAGACATCCCTGGCAAAGTCCGTGGCTCGGGCCACCGGGCGTAAATTTGTGCGCCTGTCCTTAGGCGGTGTCCGGGACGAGGCCGAAATCCGGGGGCACCGGCGGACCTACATCGGGGCCATGCCGGGGAAAATCATCCAGTCCCTTAAAAAAGCCGGGGTCAACAATCCGGTTTTCTGCCTGGATGAAGTCGACAAGATGAGCATGGACTTTCGGGGGGATCCGTCTGCAGCGCTTCTCGAGGTGCTGGATCCGGAACAGAACTACAATTTCAACGACCATTACCTGGATATCGACTACGATCTTTCCGATATCCTCTTTATCACAACGGCAAACACCCTGCCGGATATACCCCTGCCCCTCCAGGACCGGATGGAGGTCATCCGGCTGCCCGGGTATACCGAGATTGAAAAGTACAATATTGCCGAACAGTTCCTGGTCCCCAAACAGATAAAGGCAAACGGCCTGGCGGAGACCGCACCGGTTTTTACAAAAAACAGCATCTTCACCGTGATCCGGCGCTTCACCCGGGAGGCGGGGGTGCGGAACCTGGAGCGGGAAATATCCTCAATCTGCCGTAAAATCGCCAGAGAAGTCGCCAAACAAAAACCGAATGCCACCACCAAGGTGACGGAAAAATCGGTTCAGAAATTCTTGGGACCATTCCGGTTCCGAACCACGGAAATCGAAGACAGGGACCAGGTGGGCCTGGTGACCGGCCTGGCCTGGACCCAGGTGGGGGGTGAACTGCTGGCGGTGGAAACACTGATCATGCCGGGCAAGGGGGAGCTTCTGGTGACCGGAAAACTGGGGGATGTGATGAAAGAATCCGCCCAGGCAGCGGTCAGCTATGTGCGCTCCCGGGCCGATCGACTCAATATCATATCTGATTTTCATAAAAAATGCGACATCCACATCCACATCCCCGAAGGCGCCATTCCCAAAGACGGCCCCTCTGCGGGTATCTCCATGTGCACCTCCCTGGTATCGGCGCTCAGCAAAAGACCGGTCTACCGGGATCTGGCAATGACCGGTGAAATCACTCTCAGGGGCCGCGTGCTCCCCATCGGCGGGTTGAAGGAAAAATTGATCGCCGCGCACCGGGGAGGGATCAAAAAGGCTGTCATCCCCAAAGAGAACGAAAAAGATCTGCGGGACATCCCCAAAAGCATTTTAAAACAGCTTGAAATCGCTCTGGTCGAGCATATGGATGAAGTGTTGACCCACTCTTTGATTGTGACCGAAACCGAAAAAATTTTTAAAGAAGACGACATGGCATTTGAAATTCTGCCCGCACAGATGCAGCCGCCCCAGCCGCCGCCGTCTTTAAACTGAAATACCGACGTTTAAAAAGCATAAAAAGCCTGCCGCTCTGTAGCGGCAGGCTTTTTTTATTTAAAAGCTTTCCGAAGGTTGTTCACATTCTGCTGCATAACCGAAAGGAAGTCGCCGTTTTTCGGAGTGTTGCTGCAGGGATTAAATATAAGGCTGTTGACGCCGATGTCTTTTAACCTTTCGACCGATTCTTTCAGCGGTTCCCCTTCCCAGATCATCCACTTGGCCGGATGGGACTTTCGCAGTTGCTGTAGAGAGACCCACTGCTCGCCGTTTGGGACCTCGTCCGGTTCCCAGTGGACGCTTTTTATGTTCAGGCCGTAGCGCCGGGCAAAATAGTCATACACCGGATGGGATGCCATGAGCGGTATGCCGGGGTCTTTGGAAACGATATTTTTTATCTCCGCGTCGATATCCATCAATTCTTTTTCAAGGGCCGAAGCGCTCTCCACAAACATCTTGCGCTGATCCGGCCGCTTGCGGCTCAATGCCTTGGCTACCGCCTTTACCTGTTTTGATGCGAGCTCAAAGTCGATCCATGTCGTGAAAGCAAGCAATTCGTGATTATGGGCACCTTTTGAGCCGTGACTGTGCGTGACGACATCAGGGGCGGTAATGTATCGGTCTTTGAATTTAGCCGAGGTATCCACCATTTTTGAACGCGGAAGAGACACTTTTCTGACCCACTTGGCATAGTTTGCCCCATTGAGAAGAATCAGATCTGCCCGTTGATAGGCGCCGATGGTTTCGGCGCTGGGTATCCAATAGGCCGGATCACCGTCTCCAGGCGCTGGAAACGCTACCGCAACATGGCCTCCGCCGATTCTTTCCACAAAATACATCAACGGATAGTTTACGACATATACGGTCAGTTTTTCATATGAAGCGCCGGCCGAAATTAAAAAAAATGGGAAAACTGTCATGAACAAAAAAAGGCAGCCTAGTCGAACAGCGTATTTTCCCCCTGTCACCCATAAATGTTTTTTCACACCCAAGACGGCTCCTTGATATTTTTTGGTTTCGCGGCCGCTTACCTCCGAGGACAGCAATGCCAGTGAGGGGTACAAAACCTGCGGATAACCGGGTTAATGAATAACCAGGATCCTCACCAGATCATTGGCAAATCGACTCACAGTAAACACCATGCCGGCGCAGAGAAACCCGCTGAAAGCGACAATTATTAAAATTTCAGCACCCAGCAGCCGGACCATGATCATCCGGCTGCAGCCGAGTCGAAATATGGTCAGTATCTCCCGCTGCCGCAGCCTGAGGGACAGGGCAAAAACCAGGACCACTGCCAGGACCATGGCAAATGCCACCATGGAGATGATCGCATCTAAAATATTCTTTATCCTGAAAATATTCTGAAGCAGGCCTTCGATGACATCCACCGGTCGAATAATCTGATTGGTTTCGTCTTTTTCAAGATAGCGGCCGCGCAGCAGGGTTCCGGATTTTGAATCCCCGGGTACGGTGAGAACCGCTGTTATCGGATACTTCGAAATAATGCCGTGAAAGTGAAAGGAATCGATGTTTTTTTCCGTAATCTCGGTATAGTGATAGAGCTTTGCCGTAGCGGCCACATTCGATGCCGTCCGCTTAAGGACCAGGGTGGGATCCTTTAGTCTGGTGACATCTTCATGGCCGTGCCCGAACCCTTGAATGATCCATGCGGTTTTCAGATCGACAAAGACGGCAAGGTCGTCGGGGGTGTGCGACTTTTTCAAAATACCTGCCACCTTCATCTTCAGAGGATAGATACCGGCCAGATCAAAGAGATTCTCAGGCGATGATACCAGGCTGTCGCCTGGTTTAAGATTCAATTCATCTGCCGCCCGGGCACCCAGTACGCAATCTCCTAAGACGGCAAGTTGCCTCCCCTCTGCGATCTCAAGTCCGCGGAAGTCAAAATAGTCGAAGGTGGTCCCGACGATGGGATGTCCCCGGGCATGGAAGCGGACATATACCGGAATCGGCAGGGCCAGGTCGGTTTCCATGATCTGATCGGCCGCCTCAAGGGTGATCAGTTCGGGCACTTCATCGCTGAAATAGAGTGAATTCATCACCAGATCCAATGCGCTTCCTTTGGCACCGGCGATAAGCGGCGTCGTAGAGGCCCGGGATACCAACTGGCGTTCACTCTCTATCAGAAGAAGCTCAAGCGCTAAAGGCAGAAAGGCGATCAATGTAATACAGGCCACCAGCACAGCGGTCTTTATCCTATTATACCGGATATACTTCCAGGCGATGTATAAGCTGTCAAACATGTTGAATTATTTTTTTTGCCGCCGACGGGCGCGGACAATATCCGGCCGACGTGGCCGGATATTAACCGTCTGGCCCTTCGGGCAAATCCATAACCATCCGCTTTATCTCAGCTTTCGGATGTTTCATGTTTACTAAAAGACCAACGCGTATTCCGGTGGCCCTGAGATAGTTCAATAGTTGTGCTTCATGTATCTTCTCAAGTTTCTCAACTGCCTTTAATTCGACAATCACCTGATCCTCCACAAAAATATCGGCAAGGTAGTCACCAACAAGGTTTTCCTTGTAGAAAACCTTCAGCGGCACCTGATTTTCTGCCTTTAAGCCTCGATCACGCAGCTCGAATATTAATGCATTCTCATAGACTTTCTCGAGAAAACCAGATCCCAATATCCGATTGACCTCGAAAACTGCACCCCTTATCGCATAGGTGATGTCGTTTATCTCCATTGCATACCCGTTCTTCTTCGCGAAGCGATGACTGCTTTGAGCTGAGCATGTCGCTCGGCTCAAAAGTCTGTGTTTGTCTGCGTGGGTCTGCGGCTAATCAATTGTTTCTCTAAAAAAACCCTAAAGTCGACAATTCTGTCAAACCGTTTCAACAGTTCATGATCGTGTGTGACGGCCAGGAGGGTTGTCCCTTTTTCCTCGACATTTCGAAATAAAAGATCCAGAATTCGAATCTTGTTTTCCGGATCCAGGTTCCCGGTAGGCTCATCCGCCAACAGCAGTTTCGGCTGGGGCAGAAGTGCCCTGCAAATGGCGGCCCGCTGTTTTTCCCCCTGGGAAAGATCATTGGGATGGCGATTCAGCTTGCCATCGATTCCCATATCCCGGGCCAGTTTGACGGCCCGGGCCTTCACGCCTCCGGTCAGTTTCAGGGCTCCGGTGATGCGGTATGGGTGAAGGATGTTATCCAGTACGGTAAGGTAATCGAGGAGCTCAAAATCCTGAAACACAAAGCCGATATGGGCGATTCGATAATCACGCCGACCGGCGTCATTGAGGCGGTTGACCACCAGGTCATCCAACACAACCGTTCCGGATACCGGGGCAAGAATGCCTGCGATCAGATTCAGGAGGGTCGTTTTACCCGATCCGCTGGGACCGATGACGGCCACCTTCTCGGAATCGGTTGCTGCAAATTCAGGAATTGACAGCCGGAATTCCCCCTTGGGATAATTGAACTCAAGATTGCGAATGGATATCATATTTTCTCTTCTTAACCGCAGGCCCACGCATATGAACACAGATAAATATATTGCACCTGGGTTTCAATTTGCAATTGAAAAGATTGATCTTAAAAAGATCCTATGACAGTTTAGAAATTAATCTGGAACCGAATCTGAACAATGTCGGCATCCCCGGAATCGACTGACGGCGGGTTTTTCCGGTCTTCAATATCTGCCCGGATATAATTGAACATCATCCGGCTGTGGGCGTTCAGGTACCAGTTAAGCCCTGCGGTAATATTTAATTCCTCACCACCCCGGATGGGGCCGTCATTTAAATCCAGATAGGAGATCCGTGCAGCCAGCTCCCAGGCACCCCAGCCGCCTTTAAAGAAGCCGAATTTTTTTTTGGGGATAATACCGGTAAAAACGCTATTTACCGGGCTGTATATTCGGTTTTCCCCGGTAAGAACGTAGCTGCCGAACAAATAAAATCCAAAAAACTGGAGATCCTCTCCACCGCTACGGACACGCTCCAGATAGCCCTCTCCCTGTATCGAGTATGGCCCCATGAGCAGTGCAAACTCCGGGTTGATTATATCAAGATCGTTTGAAAAAAATTTCCCCGTATCCGCCAGCCGGTCATCGGTCAGGCGGGTTTCGGGTTGTGTGCTGAACCGCAGACGGGTGTCCGGATCGCTCAAATCCTCATCACGAAACCCGTGGGTGTAAGATAGCCCGAGATGCAGCAGCCGCTTGCTGTCAATTGAATGCCACGGCCGGCCGGCAATCCGGGCGGTGATGTTGAATCCGTTGGCGTCGCTGATTCGATCCTGGGGGTCGCCCACATCGCTAAAAGAGCCGGTGTTGTAAAACCCGCCAACCTTCCAGGTGATGCGGTCGTTCAAACCGAAGCCGTAAAGCATCATACCGATGTTCCGGCCCGGGGCAAGGGCCTGGGTCGGCAACGCGTTCTCCATAAAGGTCCTGTGGTTAAACGACCCTTCCCGGGCAAGCGAAAACGGCTCTTTCATGTGGCCCACCTGGAGATGCCCCAGGTAAGGGATTTTTTTGAACCGAATCCAGTTGTCCTTGACCTCCTGGGCATTGGCAAAGTCGATTTCAAGCTTGTAATCGATGGATTTAAAGACTCTCCCCGATCCCGCCAGGGTGGCGGTTCGGATATCGATTTTACTTCCCTCCAGGTCTGGGAAAGCCGCATCCAGTTCCGGGTCCGTGTTAATATTACCGGCACCGACAGCAAATTTGCCGCCGATTTTGAGCGTTGCGGATTTATTTTTACTTGCCCAGAAAAGCCCCTGATCCCAGGACAGGTGAGAGTCCGTTACCGGATCGGAAACCCCTTTCCGGGCCTTTTCCATCATCTCTTCGTATCTGGAATAATCGTCCGCCAATGCCACGGGAATTGAAACAGTCGGGCAGGCGGCCAGGACAACCATGGAAAGGATGCACAAAATGAGCGCGCGTTTCATTAAAATCTTTTTTTTACTTTTTCGGATTTCCATACGAATCGATGCGCTTCTCTTCCAGCAGTTCCAGATCGGTGATCTTCCATGCCCCGTCCACCGGCTCAACAATAATGTTGGCATCATACCGGTTTTTCCGGATGTGGATGTGCCCCCAGTGGCCCACCGAGCCCATGGCGGTCCATCGGGTACGAAACTTCAAGCCCAGAGGGTGGCCGTCCAGGTGGCTTACTTTGACATCCTCGATTTTCACTTCCTTTACCCGGGCCCGGGCGCCCCCGGCCTGGGTCACCACCAGAGATTTTCGATTCTGCAGATAGATATCCGAAAGCAGGTTGCCGCTCACACTTGTTGCCAGCCTGTCGTAGATATCCTCTTCCTCCCGGAAATCAAAGGACCGGTAGATATTTTTTAGCAGGCTGTTTAAAACGACAACCGCTTCTTTATCGGTCATTTTTGGCGCCATGGCAGCCGGTTTGGCAACCCCAACCTTTAAAAACGGATAGAGCAACACCCCGCCGGCAATCATCAATGCCGCCAGCCCGATACAGGCCAGAACCGGTCTTTCCTGCTTTCTTCGCCGTATGATCAGCCAACCGAGAGGAAACACCGCCGCCAGACAGAGTGCGCTTGCAAGGGGTATTTTCATGGTTGTGAAAGATTTGTCCAGTTCGATCCTGGCAACGGTGGGCATCTTATATTTCTTTAGAAAATTTTTCCAGATGAGCACGTTGTCTTCCGGGGTTACATACGAAGGGAAAGGGCCTGCCGGGTCGATGGCATCGGCCGGAACCTTCTGTATACGGTCCGACCAGAGGTTCCATTCGCTTGTCACCTTCTGCGGCATCCCCTCGATCAGATAGGTGATGATCACGCCCACCGTGGCGGTATTTATGGGCAGTTTTTCAGGCTGAACAAGAAAGGTGGAACCGGTCATGGAATATTTGACAAAGGCGGTCCGGTCAAGAATCGGCCGCAGCCCTTTCCCGTCGATCAAGACCTTGTCTTGTCTTAAAAAAAACTCCCCCACCCTTTTTTTAAGCGGCTCGTTTTCATCCTCTTCGATAAATTCATCCCCCCGCAGCTCCAGGTCGATCCAGGCTTCGAGATCCTTTACTCTCGCTAAAATTTCATGCCGCACCTCATAGGGCTCGACATATAGAAAGGACATGACGCTGCCGCGCTGCCACCGTTTCAGTGCCTTTTTATCGAACGCTGAATACCAGGGGTCCGCCCAGTCGAGCGTGATCGTCGACGGTTCGGATAAGTATTTGAAATCGATGATCGGCACCCGATTGTGGTAGGCGATAAACCCGATGGGTGCCTTGCTTATTCTGCTTTCTTCATCAAGGGGAGGAATGATAGTCAAAATTTCCGGTTTTTTGATAAAGGGATATACAAGCTCCGCATAGAGAACACGCTTGTCCTTGGGCGGTCCCGGAATGATCCGGCCCGTAAACGGGTTCATCTTCCCGGCATAGGGGGAGAGGCGTTCTTTTCGAAAACGCGGCTCGATCAGTTTCAGGGCTGCCGGCAGTTTCCGGCCCTGATCGTCTATGATCTGAAGCCCCTCCTCTGAAAACCGTCGCATGCGTTCTTCGGGAGGAGGTCTTTTGATGTCGGATCCTTTGAAAAACGAATCGGGAATCAGGCGGTCAAAAGCGACCATGTCCCTGACAAAGATCTCAAGTTCGACCCTTACATGATCATCATTGATATGGATTTCGGCAGTATTTGGGGCACTGTCTGCCCCTGAGAGGTTAATCCAGTCGGCAATGACCGGGGGAATAGAAACCCAAAGGATGCAAAAAATAGAGATGATGAAGCAGGCCGTTTTTTTCATTTTCATTATATACTGTCGATAATGGCCTTTTTCCTGGCCTTGTACTCTTCGGGGGTGATGTAGCCGTCCTTGGCCAGTTTATCCAACTCCTTTAACCGCTGTTCGACGGTCGGTTTAGACGCCTGGGCCTGGGCCTGCGCTGGTGCCTGTTGATAAACTGTTTGTGGCTGCTGAACGTAGACGGTTTCGGTTCTGGAATTATTGGCCGTTTGCACCGCAGCAGCGGTCCGGATTCTGCTGCGTCGCACAAACCCGCCAACCACATGGCCGGCGACCATACCGCCAAGAAATGCGGCTCCAGAACCGGCCCGAGCCTCGGTTTTGAAACCAGGCGCAATGGTTGTTATGATAAAAGCCGTCAGAATAGGGACAAGACTGAATTTGATATATTCCCTAATTGTTTCCATTGTATTACCCCCATTTAGAATTGAATATTGATTGAAAGCATTTTCCGGATAGTTAATCCTCAATTATAAATCACTTACATCGTACAGCGATCCCTTTATTTGTTTGATCCCCCAGCACCCCAACGGCCTGGAACCTGTTTTCTTCAACATTAAATGGAATCAACTTAATCTGAAAGTAGTCAAGGACCCCTTCGAATTCTTTCAACTCGGTATGAATGTCCTGGAAAAAACCGCCCGAGGAGAGGAAATCCAGATACAGAATGTCGCCCTCGATCTTCCAGAAACCGGACGCCTCCGCTTTCGATGACCGGCCGGCCTCAAGGGTGCCGTTTTCGCGGAAAATGAAATACTCGGACTCCGCATCTCCGCATTTCGGCTCTGTTGTCCCGATTACCCAGTTTCCGGTCAGATATTTAGAATCCATGCCGGCGGCGTTTACAGCGGAAACATAACAAATCAACGCCATTGTCAAAAAAAATAAACTTAATAATTTTTTTCGCATCGTTACCTCCTTTTCAGTAGATCATTCTGCCCACCCCGTCAAAACGCCGGCCCCCGTATCCCGGGATTCGGCCATCAGAGGTTCCGAAATAGACACGATAGAAACCCACCACTCCATGGCCGGGAGTGGATTTCTACCGCGCTGCAGCATATTAACTTTTATTGCCGATGGTTCGCCTCTTATTTCATGTTGTATTTTTTCTTGAATTCTCTGATCATCTTCTCCGTAACCGAACGGATATCCCATTCACCGGCAAGCATTTCTTTTGACAACTGGCCGGGCACCGTGTGGTCGGGCTTTTGTGGTTTGTTGGGACCCGGCTGCGACCATGCGTCGTCGTCGGATACAATCTTACGCGACCTGATATTGTCCTTGGTGATGTTCCAGACCAGATTGTCTTCCGCAAGGGTGAGGGGTCCGTCATAGGTCTCACGGATGGCTGAATATACCGCGTCACGGGTATCCGATTCATTGAGGAAATGGTAAGCAATGGCATGTTTGGGTTTGATCGTACTCATAACCTTTCCAAAGGCCTGGGGAGGGGTGTGTACATAGGTTCCCACAGCAAGAGCGGACTGGGGGGACTGGCCATACCAGGTAACCAGTTGTTCGGGAGTCAGAAATGCTTCATGAATGGCGACATCGGCATCCTTGGCATACTTGATATACCAGGTGTTGGGCTTGGTATCGCCGCCGATGACAACCTTAAGTCCGTTCCAGTAGAGGGCAAAGCTGACCGCCCCGTCTCCGGCATGGATGGCCGGCCAGGACTTGATCGTCACACCTTTCTTTTCGTAGATGACCTGATTTTCGCCCTTATAGTCGAATTCGTGTACATTGATCTTGCCGGGTTCGGATGGGAGGGTTGCCAGACGGGTCATGTTGTCCCAGTTGTAGGCCTTGAGAAAGTGCTCAACCGCATACTTGGTCCCCATGTCCTCACGGGCGCCACTCGGTCCCCATATTTCAAGAGGAACGGTCCGGCCAGCAGTCCAACCGCCGGCCCAGAGCCCTGGAAGGTCGCCCCAATGGTCGGTATGCAGATGGGTGAGAAATATCTTAGTCAGAAAGTCAAAGGGAATCATCAGGGCAGCCATGTTCGCATTTGCCCCGGTGCCGATATCGAACAGGAACTTATCCCCGTTTCCCAGTTCCACCAGCCAGCAGGTTGCCGCCTGGCTTCGGCGTGCCGCCGGCATCCCCGTCCCCAGGGCGATCAGACGGATCTCATCTTTACCCAACGCTTCGGTGCCGGGAAAATAGACATAACGGTCCGGAGCAACCCCATTCGGGTCTTTGACGGCGCCGCCGGCGGCATCGGCGTGTCCTCCCGAAAATACCGCCATGGCAAAAAATATTACGACCAATGAAATCCCAAATAATTTTCTTTTTCTTTTCATGCTCTCATGTCTCCTTTCCTGTTTGTGCAAGATTATAAACAAATCCAAAAAATGTCCTCAGTCGGCATTATCTCGATTTATAGTAGGGCGGTGTTTTCTTCCAGGGAAAACCCGATGCTGCCGTCCGGTAGCCGAAGTTGAAGAGGTTGTTCATATACTCCCGGTCAAAGGATTCCTTGGGTATTTCCTGAAAATACTCCGGAATATATGCCAGGTTGAAATCAAATCCGTATCTCCGGGTTGCCAGATATATCTGGTATTCATCGCCGATGCCCTGCCTTCGAATAAGGGTATCGAGTGATCGCTGGGCAATGGGTATAAGCCGCAATTCGACGGCCTTTTTATCAAGGGCCAGGGATTCGTTGCGGATTACGTAGACCTTGGGTTTGCCCCTTATATCAAGTTTTCTTATCAGTCGCTCCCAGTCAATCCCGAAGGGATAAAGAAAAACCTGCCGGGTGGTGCCGCCGTCCACATGCATCTCATCATAGCGCTGTCCGTCTGCCTCGACCTCGAACAACACCGGTGGGAAAATAACGGGTATCGACGCAGAGGCAAGAAGAATGCTGTGGATCAATTCAAGTGCTCCCGGAGACCCGCGGGCGGCAATCCGGCCGATATTCCAGATCACCGGGCGCTCCTGGTCCAGATTTGTCGTACCGATAAACAGAAGACGCCCCTTCCGGTGCTCCTGTGCGATGGCATCTATCATCTGCTGGTCGACATATTTCGCGATGTGCCTTCTTAATGGTCCCGTACTGGCTGCAGAATCGCTGGTGAGCATCGCCAGCGGCCTTCTCAGGGTCAGGATGTCCCTGGTACTGATTGTCGTAAATGCGTCTTTGAGGCGCTGATCGTAATCTTTACCCAGAAATGCAAAAGGGGCAATCAACGCCCCCGTGCTCACACCCGTCACGATGGAAAATTCAGGGCGGGTGCCGGCGGCTGTCCAGCCGTTTAGCAGTCCGGCGCCGAACGCGCCGTTCTGACCGCCTCCGGAAAGCGTCAGATGATGCTGTTCACGACCCGTAATTCCGGAAAATCGGGATTCTATCTCGGCCGGTGATGCGGTATACACCTCATCCATCCAGGGTGGCGGCACATCCCCCCAGAACCGCGTCTCCTCAAACCCCGGGATTTCGGCGATGACGCCCGTGTCCTGTGGAACGGGATTACGCCTGGGAGTGGTGGCGCATCCGGATAGAATGAAACTCAAAACCCCTGTAGTCAACAAAAACCATAGAATAGTTTTTGCATATTCGACTTTTTCAACGACTTTCATGGAGGCCTCTGGTTTGGACTGTCTCTTCGGACAGCCCCAATTTCCAAAACTGCCGCAGGATCCGGTCCGTGCCCAGAATTCACAGCTTTAACGTTACGAAATCCCTTAGGGCGACGGAGGAATCAACTGTTCCATGACCTGGTCAACGGTGAAGCTGGCCGCCTTCTGGCGCGGCGGGAACTCCTTGAAAGTCTCCAGGAATTTTCCGACATATCCCTGGGCCGGTACCAACAGAAACGCATGGTCCATCCACCAGTCCCAGTAAGTGTTCGAGGTGACTGACGCCCGCTCATAGGGATCCGTGCGCAGATTGAACAACCAGGGAATCCGCGTATTCACCAGGGGCTCGCCCCAGACCAGCATGGTGCCCGGTGCCCTCTGCTGGGCAAAGACAACCTTCCAGTTATCATAGCGGAGCGCCTGCAGATCGCCATCGTCTGAAAAGTAGAAGAACTCCTCCCGTGGACTCTTCTGCTCCTTGCCGGTCAGGTAGGGCAGGAAGTTGTAGCCGTCGAGATGCACCTTATAGGTCATGTCCCCGACCCTGTGGCCTTTTTTCAGCTTCTCCGTGATATTGGGATCTCCTGCGGCGGCAAGCAGAGTGGGCAGCCAGTCCAGGTGCGACATGATGTCGTTGGAGACGGTGTCGGCCTTGATCTTGCCTGGCCAGCGAACCATAGCGGGCACCCGGTAGGCCCCTTCCCAGTTGGAGTTCTTCTCGCCTCTAAAGGGTGTCATGGCGGCGTCGGGCCAGGTGTTCATGTGCGGGCCGTTGTCGGTGCCGTACATGACAATCGTGTTGCCGGCAATACCCAGATCATCGAGCTTTTTGAGTACCGTGCCCACGTTCTTGTCATGGTCGATCATGGCGTCGTGGTAGGGCGACTGCCAGCGTCCCGACTGGCCCTTGCTTTCCGGTTTGACATGGGTTCGGAAGTGCATGTGGGTGAAATTCACCCAGACAAAGAAAGGCTTACCGGCCTTATGCTGTTTCTCTATAAATTCTACTGACCGGACAGCGAAGTCGTCATCGATTGTTTCCATACGCTTCTTTGTCAGTGGGCCGGTGTCTTCGATTTTCTGTTTTCCATCCGGCAGGGCAAAGCTATGGATCACCCCTCTTGGTCCGAACTTTTTCAGGAACTCGGGGTCTTTCGGATAATCAGGCAGTTCAGGCTCCTCCGAAGCGTTCAGGTGATAGAGGGGGCCGTAGAACTCGTCGAAGCCGTGGAGGGTGGGCAGGTGTTCGTCCTTGTCTCCCAGGTGGTTTTTGCCGAACTGACCGGTGGCGTAGCCCAATGGCTTAAGCAACTCGGCAATGGTGGGGTCTTCCTTTTTCATGCCCAGTTCTGCCCCGGGCAGCCCCACTTTGGTCAATCCTGTACGAAAGCCGCTTTGACCGGTGATGAACGACGCGCGGCCGGCCGTGCAACTTTGCTCGGCGTAATAGTCGGTAAAGAGCATCCCTTCTTTTGCCACACGGTCGATGTTTGGTGTCTGGTAGCCCATCAGACCCATCGAGTAGGCACTGAGGTTGGTTTGTCCTATATCGTCACCCCAGATGATAACAATATTGGGCTTGCCCGAATTGGAGGGCTTTTCCGCCAATGCAAACGCCGCACCGCTTAAAAAGGTCAGAATTATACAAGCGGCAATTGTCATTTTTATTTTTGAGTTCATGGCTGCCTCCTTAGGGGTCTGGCATCTGTGAAAAAGATTGTTTATAGAAACGTTATTATAAAACCATATTTACTTATAATACAAGAATTTCACCACAGCGACTCCTTCAGCCGGCAGCATGCCACCGCGGGCCTTTACCGGAAAGGCCATTGATAAACCTTCACTATTTTGGAAATAAAAATTTCACTGTAAACTGCAAGTTCCAGGACGGCCCCGACTGTGGCACCCGCACGCAGGCCTTTTATTGAAAGCGGATAGGAGTTACCTTTGTATGTAAGTATTCCTTTACCGCCTTCTGCACAGATACCGGCCAGAACCCTTCTCTGATTATATTGACATCTGAATCCTTTATTACTTTTTGGGCATCGGCGGCGGGGTGTAGCCTTTCCACTTGCCGCTCAAGATGTGTTTGCCCGGCTGTTTTTTGTCCGAACGAGGCGCCTTTTTGTAGGCATCAGTGACATCGGGCGGAAGCACATATTCGTCCACCGTTGCCATGCGCACCTTCATTATTTTTTTGGTGACGTTGATGACCATCAGGTCCCTGGCAATGGCCAGCGGACCGTCATAGGTCTTGCGGACCTCATCCATGATCGCGGCGTTGTTCTCCGGCGATTGCACCGAATGGTAGCCAACGGCCAGCCGCGGTTTGACTGTGGACATCACCTTCCCAAAGGCCTGGGGCTCTGAGTGGATTCTCGTAGACACATACGTCGCCTGCCCCAGGTCCCAGCCGAAATACGCGGCCAGAGCCTTTGGCGGAAGGAAACACTCGTGCGATGCGACATCTGCATCTTTGGCATACGCCATATACCACTTGTTGGGATAGGTATCCCCGCCGAACACGTACTTGAGCCCGTTCCACTCGAGGCCGAAGCTCACCGCTCCGTCCAGGCTGTGGATGGCCGGCCAGGATCGAACGGTAACACCGTTTTCCTGATAGACGATTTTGTTTTCCTGATTATAGTCGAACTCGTGCACCACGATCTGTGCGCCCTTATCAGGTAAAGCACCGCTGCGGGTGGCCAGATCCCAGGCGTACCCCTTTCTCATGCCCTCAACAAACGCCTTGGTCCCCAGTTCCGGTTCGGACCCGGTGGGTCCGTAAATGTGGATCGGAGTATATCGGCCCGAAAGCCAGCCGCCGATGTGAAGTCCCATAAAATCCCCCACATGATCTATATGCAGGTGGCTGGCAAACACCTTGTCGAGCTTTGAAAAGTCAGGCCGTAAGGAGAACAGGTTCCCCATCGAGCCCATTCCCATATCGAACAGGAATTTGTCCCCATTGCCCAACTCAACCAGATACGAGATGGATACGGCTTTCCGGGTCTGGTTCGGCATGCCGGTACCCAATGCGGTAATCCTCATTTCATCGGGACCAAGCAACTCGGTATTGGGAAAATAGCTGGCCGGGTATTGACCATCGACGATCGCCGCAGGCTTGCGCCCCAGGGGGAAATTATCCATCGCCTGCTTACCTTCTGTGGCCTGGGCCTCTTTTACGATACCGAAATCACCTCCTGTCTGGGCGGCATACTGCCCCCACAGGTAAAAGCTCATGGCGGCAAATACTGTGATTGAAACAATTCCATAGAATTTCAATTTTGCTTTCATGATTGTCTCCTTTCCGCTAATGGTCGATAATTGTGTGATCATTACAATTCGATTTATTCCTTTGGTAACGAATAACGGCTTATGGCCTTCTTGACGGCATTGAGCATTGTTTGTTCTTCAAACGGTTTGAGTAGAAAATCCACCGCACCCGCCTCCAACGCCTTTTTGCGTGCCTGGGAATCTCTATGGGCTGTTATAAAAATGATTGGCATGTCGGAATCTAAGCCGGCGAGGTGTTTCTGGAGTTCCAGACCGCTCATTTCGGGCATTCGCACATCGAGTATAAGAATGCCGGTGCTGAGGTGATGCCCGGATTCTATGAATTCCCGGGCGGAACCGAATGCCTTTGTCCGGAATCCTGCAACCTTTATTAATCGCTTTAAGGATCTGCGAACAGAATCATCGTCATCTACGATAAATACCGTGATATCCTTTGGATCCATAAAGACTCACCATCCGCTTTCCAATAAATTGGATAGACGTATCATGAAATCAGGGCACAGTTTTCACTTCCCTCAATGAATGAACTGATTTTTTATAATTTTTATGGAAAGATAACCTCGAGGGGATATCGGGTCAATTGGACCTTGGTGCAATGCTTATTGTACTTTGGTGCAATAGGGGTCAGGCTTTGGGGAAAGAATCCTGAACTTTTTCAGCCACCCGAACGAGATCTGCCAGGGACTCAGCCTGCATTTTTTGCATCACCCGGGCACGATGCGCCTTGACGGTTCTCTCGCTGATGCCGATCTCAAATGCAATCAGCTTATTCAACATACCGGCGGCCACCATGGTAAACACTTTGCGCTCCTGTGGTGTCAGCGCATCAACCCGTTTCCGGATCTCTCTTAGTTCGGAAAGCTTCTGTTTTGCCAGTCTGTCCTTTTTGATGGCAAGATTAACAGCATCGAGCAGGGTCTGTTCTTCAAAAGGTTTTTCTATAAAATCAACAGCTCCGGCCTTCATCGCCTGGACACTTAAGGGGACGCTGCCGTGGCCGGTGATAAAAACAATGGATAGCGTGCGATTCGATTTTACCAGCGCTTCCTGCAGCTCAAGCCCGCTTAAACCCGGCATTCTGATATCAAGAAGCAGGCATGCCGGTCCATCGTAAGGGGCGCGCTTTAAAAAATCAATTGCCGAGGAAAACGATTCAATCTTATGTCCTGCCGATATGAGCAGCCTTGACAGTGATTTTCTGACGGATTCATCATCATCAACGATAAATACCGCGGGTTCAGCATCTGTCATGCCCGGTCTCCCCTGTAAATGGGTACGGTAAAAGAAACGGTCGAACCGTAATCCGGATTGTTTTCCGCCCACAGCCGACCGCCGTGAGCTTCGATGATCGAACGGCAGATGGATAGCCCCATACCCATGCCGCCGGGCTTGGTCGTATAAAAGGCATCGAAAATACTGTTCATGTGCACTTCATCGATTCCGCCTCCCCTGTCGGCCACTGACACTTTAACGGCGTCCCCCTCGTGTTTTGCGGTCCATATTCGCAGCTCCCGGAACTGATGGTCTGATGTCGTCATGGCTTCGGTGCCGTTGAGAATCAGATTTAAAATCACCTGTTCCAGGTGGATGGCGTCACCCTTTACATCTGGTAGATCATCATCAAGTTTGAGGTTTAATGGCACATCTCTGGTTTTTGCTTCACGACCTGTGAGTTCGGCGACCCCCTGAACAATCTCGTTGAGATTCAGCGGTGAAAATTCCAGCTCTTTTTTGCTCATCAACATACGCAGCTTTTTAATTATACCGGCTGCGCGCCTGTCGTCTTCAATGATATCATTTAATATATCGTTCACTTCATCCAGGTCTTTTTGATCTCCGGAAAGAAACCTCACAGCGGCGTTGGCATTGTTGAGTATTGCTGTTAGCGGTTGGTTGAGTTCGTGGGCCATTGATGCACTGAGTTCGCCGAGTGTGGTCACGCGGGAAATATAGGTCAGTTCCTCACGTTGCCTTTGTGCGTTTAGCTCTGCCTGCTTTCGATCGGTAATGTCCCGGTTGCTGGCCCGTATCCCCAGGCGGGCGCCTATAGTCGTTTTCACGGGCTGACACACGTGTTCGATCCAACGGATCTGCCCGTCTTTTCTTCTAATTCGGAACTGAATGTCACTGGGCTCTACATTCATCGCGCCTTTGTGGGCATGTGAATCCCAGAGTTCTCTGTCTTCAGGCAGAATGATATCTTTAAACAGTGACGGCGCGGTTTTGAATTCCTGTACCGTATAGCCGCTTATGCGTTCACATGAAGGAGAAACGTATTCCAGGCTGCCATCATCATTTTCCCAATACTCCCAGTCATATGTATAATCTGCCACCGTCCGATATCTCACCTCGGATTTTTGCCGTTCCGCTTCCGCTCGCCTGCGTTCCTCCACTTCGGAAGTCAGCAGCCGGTTTGATGCCGCCAATTCTGCTGTTCGGTCTTTAACCCTGCGTTCCAGCTCATCTCGGGATACCGTGGTCGTCTTTAAATTAGTTGCCATCTGCTCAAAGGATTTGGATAGACGCCCGATTTCATCTTTCCGGGCCGTTGTGTCCAAACGGACATCGAAATCCCCGGAGCCGACGGACTCGGCACCCTGTATCAGGGTTTTTATCGGTGACGTGATGCTTCTGCCGACCAAAAGGCCGATAACGACCGACAACAGGGCTGTGGCCATAATCAACGTAATGCTCATCCAGTTCATGTACTGCTGGATGAAAATGAGTTCCTTTTCTATCTTATTCTTAAGCTGGATGGAATGTGAGAGCATACGCTGCAATTTCAACAGCAGTAAGCTTTGAGTATCGTCTTGAATCTGCTGGTGGCGCTCCTTGTCAACCATCTCATTTGATGTTTCGTGCAATGAAACGAGATCCGAAAAGTGAGTCCCGATGCGTATTAAATTTTCACGTATCTCCTTTAGCTGGGATAGATGGCCCGAAGCATGGAATTTTTCTTCTCCCAAGAGCCGGTTTACGGTCTCATATTTGATATCCCATTGAATCTTCGGCCGTTTTTCCTGGTACATCAAATATTCATTGCAGAGTATATCGAGCTCAAACACATTTTGCGAGATGGTATCGACAAACTTAATTTGACTTTGTAAAGATAGTGTTTGTATTTTAAATGTTAAAAATGTATAAAGAAATCATGATGATAACGCCAAAGAAAACATTTTACTGAACAAAGGAGTAAATCTTATGCAACCCCCCCCGC